>Ga0256405_10000639_pt1 | contig 112184 bp, 118 predicted proteins | sample RumenRJG_02DNA_FD_189096 | JGI IMG/M metagenome (GOLD analysis project Ga0256405, IMG submission 189096) | Bovine rumen microbial communities from Lethbridge, Alberta, Canada - RJG_02 | ecosystem: Host-associated > Mammals > Digestive system > Stomach > Rumen | place: Canada: Alberta...
GTTCCCATGCGTGCTCGTCAGTAGGATTGGCTTGTGCCTTCTTTAACCACAATGTTTGCTGTTGTTCGTACCATGCGGCATCGTACTCATCCACAACAATACCACGGATTTCTTGGGGTTCTTGCGTTTCCAAATGGGTGAACGCTTGGAGTGTCCCGATGCAGCCCAGTGCTAGAACTGCTACTGCAATAATCAAATACTTTCTATTCATTTTGGTTGAATCTTTATCGGTTAATATTCTGTTTTCTGAGTGCGCTCTCACTACTGCATACACCGATAAACGCAAATCGTTCATTTTTCTATAGCAAAAAATATGCCTTTATATTATATTGTACTAATATTCAAACAAAAAAATCGTCCGTTAGTAGCGGACGATTTTAGAAGAAAGATAGAGAATAAACTTTTAGGCTATTATTAACTAACTACTCAGGTTTAGATAGCCACTTCCCACATAAAGTTAATTTTTGGAAGTTTATTCTTGTATGCCTTCTTTTAAGGATTTTAAATGTTCTGGATCTTTATTTAATAGAGTAAACACATCATCCAGTATATCTGGAATTCTTGACAACAATTCATTATGCTTGGTTACTCTTTCAAAACTAGTAAAATGTGAAAAATTATGTAGGATTTTCAATTCGTTTGTACCTCCCATCAGTTCTTTAACACGCTCATCTATTTCTCCTTTATTCCCGGGCAACTTAATTAAGGTGTACACCTCCAAAAAACGTCTAATCACATTTGGAAGTGTATAAAATTTATCTTCTGGAAAAAGTTCACCAGGATTCAAACTATCTTTAATTTCCTTGGCCCTATTAATTTCTGAAAAAAGATAGACATATTCTGAATTGTAATCGGAATAACATTTGGGCATGTTTTTAATGATCGAAGCATCATTCCCTATTCGCGAAATATTATATCGGTGATTTAAATTTTTATTCTTAAAGACACTCGCTTTGTTAATAAATGAGAAAAACTCAAAATTATGTGTAGAAATAAAGAGTTGGTTTGAAAAAATACAAATTTTATCAGGCTGCTTAGGATCTAATCCTTTTTTGAAGAAAAAGGAAGTGATAAGGGAATAAATTTGTGCTATATGATTCGCATCTAAGCTGGAAATAGGGTCATCGATAAATACTATGTAGTCTTGAAGTTTATGGTCGTCCTTAAGACTTTTTAATAATACCATATAATGAGAGAATGCTATGGCTGTTTTCTCTCCGTCACTTAGATGCTTTGCCGTTTTCCCATTTCTCTTTAAAACAAAATACTTATCTTCTGTAATTTCAATTGACAAATCTTCTCTATTTAAGAATTTCTTAATAAATGTATTAATTTCTTCTTTTCCCTTATCTATTGAGTTTAGTTTGTTTTGCAAGGACTTCAGTTCATTTTCCTTATCTTCGATGGCTTGATCTATTTTCTCTCCCCAGTACTCTTCTCTTCTTTTTTTGAAGTCGATATTCAAATAATCATTCTCAATTAAATATTTTGCGACATAATGTTTTTTATACTGTTCCTTTGCTTGGGTTTGTAATTCGCTAAAACCGCTTATTGTAGAATTGCTATCTTCAAAGATTTGCTTTGCAGATGATATCCATTGAAGCATCTCATGATTAGCGGATTCATCCAAAGGACACAATTTTTGTGCGACAAATAACGATGCATTGTACTTTTCATTCAATGTATCAATTAATTTATCTAGCAACAAGGAATAGTTAATGAAAACTTGTTGATAACTTTTCTTAATTTCCAGATAGGTTTGACGGCAAGTTATTGCTAAATCATTTTCGCTTTTTAAAGACCAGGGCAAAGTTGCAAATAACTGTTTTTCATTATTTATCTCACTCTTTATTTGGTCAATTCTGTTTTTTAATTTAGAAGCTTCATTGGTGTAATATGTATTTAACTCCTCAATTCGTTCCTTGGTAAGCTCCCCTCCACAAAATGCACATCGTAATAATTGAGGCCTTTGAAGATATAGGGTTCTACCTGTTTTCCCCCATTCATATAGCTCATTATCCGAAGATAATAATTTATCGTCTTTAAACGGAGCCGGCACTGTATTGAGGATAACTTTAACTTGATTCAATAAATATTCAAATCGAGTAGTCGGTTTCATTGTAACATCAATGATCGTACCTGATTTTTGAGAAATTGCAGTAGTTAATACTTGCTGTTCCTCACCTTCTTTTATTACATAGTTTTCAAATGATATTCCATTCCATTCTGCTACATATGCTGCAACATTCGTCCTGTTGAAACTCCTTCCTAAATTTAACAAATCTGTTAGTTGTCTGGCTATCGTTGTATAATTTGCGACTATATTATTGTATTGTTGTATAAATATCCGATTTCTATCCTTAATCTGATGCGCCTTCTCGAGATATTTCTCAATCTCTTTTATTTGTGCATGTATTGTACCTACCTCGCCTACAGCAAATTTAATTCCTTTGATTTTTTCATCTGAATCAAAATGCAGGTTTTCACCTATAAAATCACTATTAAAGACAACTGTCTTACATGGAGACGTACTTCGATTGTTTTGTGTAATATGGGTGCCATCTTCCAACTCAACATCAAATTCCAAATTACTATAATCCGAATCTATCTGTTTTTCCTTATCTAAATAGGATATCAATCTAGAAAATGTCGTTTTCCCAGAATAATTCCACCCATATATAATATTACGCTCAGTAAAATCCGGTAGTGCGAGATCTGCCTTAAAATCTTCGAAAACGCCAAAATGTTTAATTTTATGGATCTTTTTTATCATAATATCAATATTTTAAAACATGCATGTTCATATGTTCAAATCCGCTTATAGTTATAAAACTATGTTAACTGATTTATACGGCAATGTTCTGATTTCTTTCTGCAATTCCGTGATTACTTCAATTAATTGCTCAAAGGTTGGCGCTTCGTTGTCATATATCATATGCAACAACATATATTCGTAATCCTCACGCCAAGCGTCCATTATATGCGTAGGAGGCAGGATGGATAAGGTTGCCGGGTAAAGCGTATCATAATCAAAGCCCTTCAGATTAATAAACTGGCGGCGATGGTCAATGATTGTGCGATATAAGTGCTCATCGTGCAAGGCTCGTTCAGCGACATCCTTTCGCATCAAACAATATAAATCATACAAGTGTCTCGACATACGTAATGTGCGAATTTCTCCTGCAGGTTTTGCAAACTCCTCATGGAGAAGAAATATCTTTTCCAAACACGTTCTTTCCGGTACTACAACACTCGGAAAAGAAAAAGACGGTTCCGCCACAACAGACTCCGGCAAGTATTGATCTATAAAAGACTGCAAAGCTTCTACTTTGATTGGTTGCTGCATACTGCGCCCGCTAACTTCAATCAGCACACAATGACGAATATACGGACTCTCCGGCAAAACAGACTGATACTCAATCTCTATCGTCTCCGGATCAGTTGTGCTAACTGAAGTGATATTTACTTTTACCTTGAAAGCATCGGCATCAATACCTTGTGCAATAAGCGCGTCGCGAACATCAAATTGCATCTTCTCCCGCACGAACGAACAGGCAGCACGACGCAACTTATCGCTGATCTGCGTACGCGATAGTGCTCCACCATACCCGAGGTGATCACGGCTTATGGCGATGTCAATATCTTCCGAGAAACGTTCAATCAAGTGCCAACACTTGCTCAACGATGTTCCTCCTTTGAAAGAAAGATGCTCAGCGTATGGCAAAGAGAACACCGCTTTGAGGACTTGTGTCACCCACCAATCTTTTTCAATAATTTGTTCAGGTAACTTACGATTTGATTTGGCAGCTACTTGATTGATAAATTCTATTTTAGCCTCATTAAGTAATGCGGAAAACTTCATAAGGACAATAATATTTTACGCACCCACATAGGCGCAAGTTGAATATCATGGTTAAAATCTTCGGCAGAAACATTTTCCATGTGTTTCTTGATAACACTCATTTGTTCCTCCGACAGCTGGTCCTTGCCTATATCACGCATAGCAGATACAACCAGCATCATTAGTCGGGAATTGAACGCGAATTTCTTTGCGGAGGATGTATGCAAAAACTGAATACCTTTCCCTTCTCCAATAGGTACGCGACGAGTGGAACCGGTTGTATAGAATACCGCATTAGCTGGCACTTGGGTTGAAAGCCCAAGCATATTTAATGCATATGCTCCCGTAGGAACTATCGTCGTCTTGTCACGACGCGAAATAGCTTCCGCTATGTCTAACATGGAGGGATACAAGACACCAAGACCATATTGAGTATCAATCTTCGGATAATAATAGATACCCGGAGCGATACGAATCAGCGTTTTCTCGTCCTCTAATCTTTGTAGCACTTTACGAATCGCTTCCGGCGATGCGATGTCCGAAAAGTCCTGCCCAAAGAAGAACGTTCCTCGTTCACTATCAAGAACTCTTTGTTTGGCAATATTCTGCGCGCTATCTCTCATTTCTGTCACACATTTATCAAAAAAGTGGGACAAAATTACTGCTTTATTTTGAATTGTGCAAATATTTTGAAGAAAAAAGTAAAGATTTCTAGAAAATGATATGATTTTAATAGAAAATTAGATACAAATCTCAAAATGTAGTGAAAATATTTGCGTATATCAGAAAATTTTTGTACCTTTGCAAAAGTTTTAGAGACATGCTGGGGAACTAATTGGAAAGCTCTTACTGCGAAATACCTTTCCCCAAAAGCTTTCCCCGAGTTATCCCCGCGATGCTTATAACACATTGAAATTCTGATAGATAGGTTGAGCAAAAACCTTTCCCCCGAATTTCGAAAAGTGTCCCAAAATTGTCCCAAATAGGGGCAAAAATGATAGTAACTGAATTGTTAAACGGCTGAAATACAGCAAGTTACAAAAGCGGATTTTAGGTGGTGTATGTCGTGGGTTCGAGCCCCACATTCCACCCATAAAGAGAACTTTCCGGTTCTCTTTTTTTTGTCACACATTTTTTATATAACTGTGACAAAAATTGAATTGTCGTTACTATGTAGCGACAATTTAAAACTCCGCCAAATGACCGAACAAAATAGCGCCAACTCGGTGGTTAAAAATGCGCCAACTCGGTGATTGAAATTGCGCCAAATCTCAAATATCTCAAAGTTTCGTAACAAAACACATCAAATCTTCACAACATAACACGTCAAATCTTCATAATAAAAAACATCAATTTTTCATAACAAAGTGAAAAAACTTTCAAGAATATTTGCATATATCATTTATTTTTACTACCTTTGCATCGGTTTTTTACCATAACAAATATGAGACAACTTCTTGCCATTGTATGCGCAGCACTTGTTCTGGTCGGCTGCGCGAAACAGAAAGACCCGACGATGGATCGGTCGGATTTTGTGGTCATCACCGATGTCATACCGGATGCGATATTGGAGATTAGGTATTATAGTACGTATAACTTCGTGGGCGAGCGGATTGACGGCTACGAGGCCCCTGTTGCCCTGATGACGCGGCAGGCAGCCGACTCGCTGAAGGTGGTGAGTGACGAACTGAAGGCACATGGCTACCGCCTCAAGATATGGGATGCCTACCGTCCTCAGCGGGCTGTGAACCATTTCGTTCGTTGGGCGGAGAACCTGCAAGATACGGCGATGAAGAGTATCTTCTATCCGATGGTGGACAAGAGTCTGCTCTTTGAGCAGCAGTACATCATGGCTCGTTCCGGTCATTCACGTGGTTCAACGGTCGACTTGACGCTTGTCGACGAGGCTACAGGCAAGGAACTAGATATGGGCAGCCCGTTCGATTGGTTCGGCATGGAGAGTCATCCGGCTTATGTCACCCCTAACCGTCAGATTCTCTGGGATGCCATGTTACGGCATGGTTTCACGATGATTGATAGCGAGTGGTGGCATTTCACCCTTGCCAACGAACCTTATCCCGATACGTATTTTGATTTCCCGATAACCCTTATTGGGCACTAACTCGGTCATTAGTTTTATGGAAGAAAAGCAACACATAGGACAGCTCTTTGACCGCATCGCAGGGACGTACGACCGGTTGAACCATCTGCTGTCGCTGGACATCGATAAGTACTGGCGGCGGAAGACGGTGCGTGGCATGGAGTCGGCGGAGCATGTACTGGACGTGGCTATCGGTACCGCCGATCTCGCTATTGAGATGCTGCGCCAAGGTAAGGCGAAGCGGGTGACGGGTTTGGACCTGTCGGTGGAGATGATGGAGATAGGGAAGGGGAAAACGGAAAAGTTAAAACAGACGGGGAGGATAGACTTTGTCTATGGGAATGCACAAGAGATGCCGTTTGCGGATGACTCTTTCGATGCTGTGACCTGCGCATATGGGTGCCGTAACTTCAGCAATCTCGATGCAGGTCTTAGGGAGATGCGGCGTGTGCTCAAGGCGGGTGGCGAAGTGACGATATTGGAGTTCTCGTACCCTAAGAATAGGCTTGTCCGCACTGTGTATAAGCTCTATTTTAACCATATCTTGCTGTTGGTAGGACGTATGGTGAGCCGCGATAAGACGGCATATACCTATCTCAACCGAAGCGTGCAGACGTTCTGTTATGGTGAGACGTTCGTGCAGCATATGCATGAGGCAGGTTTCCGCGACGAGCAGATAGAGCCTCTGAGTTGCGGCATCACCACTATTTATCGCGCTCGAAAATGAAAGATATACTTCTATGCTTTTTGTAAGGCTGCGCGGCCGAGGTCGGTCATCAGACCGCGCGCTTCCAAGTCGGCACAGCGTTGTTTATTCAGTTCCGTCCAATGGCTTCGTTTCTGCCGGGGCGAGAGGCGTTGTGCTAATCGTCCGTCTGGCAGGCGTTTGAGCGTCGAGTCAATCCATCCGAAACAGAGCGATTCTTCCACCACATCTATATACGGCAAACACACCCCTTCCGGTTCCTTTTTCCCGCGGTACACAGCTATCCAGCAGCATTTTTGCGATGCCGCATTGCGCTCGAACCATGCCCTCAGTTGTGCCCGTTCGCTATATTCCAACAGGTCAACTATTTCCATTATTTGAACTCTAATTCTTTACGTTTCTGCTCATAGTATTCGTGGCGTTTGGGATTCTCGGGAAACCAGCCTTTGAGTACACGTTTCTCTTGGTGAAACACTTCGCCGATACCCCAAAGAGCCGAGAAAGCAAAGATGCCGAGGAAGACTGAAGCATATGTATTTTCTACGAATAACGAGCCTGCAGCAGCCAGCAACCCTACAATCAGAAACATCCACCAGGACTTCACACTCCAATAATACTCCGCCTTAATCACCAGCGGGTGAAAAAGTCCGATACACAAGAACGCACCTGCGCCTAAAAGTATTCCTTCATAATTCATCTTTGAGTAATTTTGTGCAAAGATACAACAAAAATTGCACATATGCAAGTTTTTTTGCAAAAAAATAATCGTGCCCTTGCGGCTAAGACATATATGCGGGACTTTCGTTCTTGTACCCACAATTTTGCGCGAACTTTATAAATTTTAATTTAATTATTTGCATACTTGCAAAATATTTTGTACTTTTGCACCCTGAATTGTGTAATCAATATTAATAGATATATACCGTGAAAGTCAACTATTTGAAAAACAGGCACATTGGTCTGAGTGAGTCGGACCGCGAAGAGATGCTGCGCGCCATAGGCGTGGAGAGTATGGACGCTCTGATCCGTCAGACGATGCCGGAGGATATATTGGCCTCCGAACCGCTGGACTTGGACGAGCCCCTAAGCGAACAGGAACACCTGGACAGCATGGCCGACATGGCCGCTAAGAACTTGCCCTACAAGAGTCTTATCGGTCGCGGATGGTACGGCACTATCATGCCCGCCGTCATCCAACGTAATGTGTTGGAGAATCCCGTATGGTATACTTCCTATACTCCTTACCAGGCCGAGGTGAGTCAAGGCCGCCTGGAGGCATTATTCGTCTTTCAGACCATGGTGAGCGACTTGACGGGTCTGTCCTTAGCTAACTGCTCGCTTCTGGACGAGGCTACAGCTGCCGCCGAGGCGGTAACGATGATGCGTAACTTGCGCAGCCGCGAACAGGTGAAGAACGGCGTCAAGAAAGTGTTTGTGGACGAGAAGATTTGGCCTAACACCCTCAGCGTCATGCGTACACGTGCCAAGGGGCAAGAGATAGAGTTGGTCATCGGTTCGTACGCTAACTTCGTGCCGACAGCTGAATACTTTGGTGCTCTCGTCCAATGGCCCAATGCCGACGGCTCTATAGAGGACTACGGATATTTTATCGACCAATGTCATGCGGCCGGAATGAAAGTGACCGTCGTGGCCGACTTGATGGCGTTGGCATTACTCAAACCCCTGGACGCCGATATCGTATGCGGCACGGCGCAACGCTTCGGTTTACCGATGGGCTTTGGCGGTCCTACGGCCGGCTATATGGCTACGCGTGACGAATACAAACGCGACATGCCGGGACGTATCATCGGACTGAGTAAGGATACCCACGAACATCCCGCTTACCGTCTGGCTCTGCAGACACGCGAACAACATATCAAACGCGAGAAGGCCACTTCCAATATCTGTACCGCCGAAGCCCTGTGCGCTATGATGGCAGGCCTGTACGGCGTCTACCACGGAGCTGAAGGCGTACGCGAGATAGCCGAAGGCATCCATTCCAAAGCCGTCTACCTCAACGAGATGCTGCAAGCCTACGGCTTTGAGCAGGATAACGCGGAGTTCTTTGATACGCTCAAGATTCGGATGAGCGATTCTCAATGCTCGTTGAAGGAGTTCAAGAAAGCTGCCGAAGCCAAAGGCTTCAACTTCTTCTACGGCAAGGACTACTTCAGTATCAGCATCGACGAGACGGTGACCATGGACGACATGAACGACCTCATCGAGTTGTTCGCCGAGTTGGCGGACAGTCTGCCGCAATATGAGGACGACGAGGCCGCCTTTGAGGGTTTGTGGGCCATCGACGAGAGTAGGGTGCGCGACGTGGATTATATGCAGGCAGAAGTGTTCCAACGCTACCATACTGAGACCGAGATGATGCGCTATATCAAGCGTCTGGATAGAAAAGATATCAGCCTGACGCACACGATGATACCTCTCGGCAGTTGCACGATGAAACTCAACCCTGCCGCCGCCATGATACCTATCACCCAACCCGGATGGGCGGCCGTTCATCCTTTGGCTCCCGCCGCACAGGTAAAAGGTTATCAAGAGATGCTGGACGAGTTGCAGCAGCAGTTAGCTACCATCACGGGCTTTGCCGGCTGCAATCTGCAACCTACTTCGGGGGCCGCAGGCGAGTATACTGGACTGGTGACTATCCGCGAGTATCTGCGCAGCAAGAAACAGACGAACCGTACCGTGCTCCTCATCCCCGCTTCGGCACATGGCACTAACCCTGCCAGTTGCGTGCAAGCAGGCTTCACACCCGTCATCGTCAACTGCGACGAGAAAGGCAATACCGACCTCAACGACTGGCGTGAGAAAGCCGAGGCGAATAAAGAGGTCTTGGCCGGATGTATGATTACCTATCCTTCGACGCACGGAATCTTCGAAATGGCTATCCGCGAGATGTGCCACATTATCCACGATAACGGCGGATTGGTATACATGGACGGTGCCAATATGAATGCGCAGATAGGCTATACCAGTCCCGGACTCATTGGAGCCGATATATGCCATCTGAACCTGCATAAGTCGTTCGCTTCGCCTCACGGCGGTGGTGGTCCCGGTGTGGGCGCTATATGCTGCACAGAGGCGCTCAAACCCTTTATGCCGAGCGAGGATAAGAACCGCGTATCGTCGGCTCTGTACGGCAACGCTAACATGGCGCTTATCTCGTACGGCTATATACGCATGATGGGCGAAGAAGGACTGCGTGAGGCTACGGCTGCCGCTATCTTAGGAGCCAACTACATGGCTGCCAAACTCAAAGATGCCTATGGCATCGTCTATACCGGCGAGACAGGTCGGGTAGGGCACGAACTCATCCTCGACTGCCGACAGTTCCACGCTATCGGCATCACGGAGACCGACATAGCTAAACGACTGATGGACTTCGGGTACCATGCTCCTACACTCTCCTTCCCCGTGCACGGCACGCTGATGGTCGAGCCTACGGAGAGTGAGTCGAAGCATGAGTTAGACCAGTTTATTGACGCCCTGCTGACTATCCGCGAAGAGATACGCGAGATAGAAGATGGACGTTCCGACAAGACCGATAATGTATTGCTCAACGCTCCCCACGCGGAATATGAGATAGTGGCCGATGAATGGCATCACGCCTATTCGCGCGAGAAAGCCGCTTATCCTACTCCCTGGGTACGCGAGAATAAGTTCTGGATACCCGTCTGCCGCGTAGATAACGGATGGGGCGACCGCAACTTAGTAGCTAAATATTAAGCCTTTATACACAATGACCAAACAAAAACTGTCCTTCCGCCGGCCGGATAAATACAAACTCCTGCGCGAGATTAAAGAGTTGGTGGTGATAGCTATCGGCGCTATCCCGTTCTCGATAGCCGTCAACCGCATTCTGGTGCCTCACGCTATCGTAGGCGGCGGCTTGGCCGGTTTCTGCGAGATACTGTACTTCGCTTCCCACGGCTTGCTCGAGATATGGTGGACGCAGTTGGTTATCAATGCCCTATTGCTCATCATAGCCGTTAAGACGATAGGATGGAAGTTCTGCCTGCGTACCGGCTACGGCGTGTTAGCCATGACGCTATGGATGAAACTCATACCCATCCCTGCCGTGGCCGACATTACCGATCCGTTTATGGCGGTTATCTTAGGCGGTTTATTTGCTGGCGTAGGACTTGGCTTGGTATTGCTCAACAACGGCTCTACGGGAGGCACGGATATCATAGCTATGATACTCACTAAGTTCGCTCATCTGCCCATGGGACGCGCCTTATTGGTTAGTAACCTGATTATCATAGCCGGCGCTTATTTCCTGCCCGAAGTGAGGTCGATAGAGAAAGTGCTGTTCGGTCTTTGCTACACTTTTATGTCGTCCATCGCTGTCGACTGGGTGATGACCCGTATGCGCCAGTCGGTTCAGTTCTTCATCTTCTCGCAGCAGTGGGAAGAGATAGCGGACGCCATCATGAACGAGGTGCATAGAGGTGTGACTATCTTGGACGGAAAAGGCGGATATACCAAAGAGAAAATCAAGGTCATCACCGTACTGGCTCGTAAGAATGAAGCCGTCAAAATCTTCCGTCTCGTGCGCCAAATAGACCCCAATGCCTTCGTGAGCGAGAGTCAGACAGAAGGCGTATTCGGACAAGGATTCGAACCCATCAAATCGCAAGGCTAAATGGTAGATTATCAGCAATATAGACGAAGATATCCTTACTGGGGCGCAGTTGGCGAATATATATTGATATTTTTAGCACTGTGCCCATTCGCGCTTATGGTCAACTGGGTGTTTGTGCCCCAGGGTGTAGTAGGTGGCGGATTGACGGGTATATGTTCTATTCTCTACTATGCCACCCAAGGATTGATGCCCGGTTTGTTCCCGGAATATGGTGGTGCGTTGCCTATATGGCTCAGTTCGCTGACCATCAATATACTGCTCCTCATTGTAGCCATCATCACTGTAGGATGGAAGTTCTGCGTGCGCACTATCTTCGGTACCTTCGTGTTGGCTTTCTGGTATCGCGTTATCCCGATTCGTGAGATACCGCTCATAGAAGATCCTATCCTGGCCTGTATAGTTGGCGGTATGCTGTTCGGTATGAGTCTGGGCGTGGTGATGCTCAACAACGGCTCGAGTGGCGGCACGGATATCATTGCTATGATAGTGAATAAGCATTCGAATGTGTCGCTGGGCATGGTCATGGTGCTGTGCGACCTGGTCATCATCATGAGCAGTTATTTCCTGCCCGTTCCCGATAGTGTGGCCGCTGTGCCTGCCAATATAACGGAATATAAGATACAACGTATCTTGTGCGGTCTATGTATGACGGTCTCGTATACCGCCTCCTTGGATTGGCTTATGGCCCGCATGCGCCAGTCGGTACAGTTTATGATTTTCTCGGAGCACTATGCCGAGATAGCTTCCGCCATCAATCTGCAGGCTCATCGTGGCGTGACCGTATTGGAAGGTACAGGCTGGTTCAGTCAGCAACCTGTCAAAGTGCTGACCGTACTGGCACACAAGCAGGAGAGCCCGCTTATCTACCATATCATCAAGTCCATAGACCCCAACGCCTTTGTCAGCCAAGCCAACGTGGCTGGCGTATTTGGCAAGGGTTTTGATGCCATTAAGGCGTATTAACAGAGTTTACGAATTAACGTCAGACCGTCTCGTACGGGCAGGATGACCTGCTCGACACGTTCGTCGGTGGCTATGCGTTCGTTGAAGGCGCGCAGACCGAGCGTCTGGGCATCGCGGTCGTAGGCACTATCCACTACATGTCCGTCCCAGAGCGTATTGTCCGCCAAGATATATCCACCTACGCGCACACGAGAATAAATAAGGTCGTAATAGGCGCAGTATTCGCGTTTGTTGGCATCGATAAAGACCAAATCAAAGTTTCGATTCTCGATCTCCGATTCTCGATTTCCGATGATGGTTTTCGCATCGCCGAGGAGTAGGGTGATGCGGTCGGCAAAGGGCGAAGAGGCTATATTAAGGCGGATAGTGTCTTCCAATTCGTCGTTATGCTCGATAGTGTATACCTGTCCGCCTTCGGCTAATCCTTCCGCCAATGAGAGCGCCGAATAACCGGTATAGGTGCCCAATTCAAGGATGTACTTAGGCTGCAACATGTGCGAGAGCATGCTGAGCAAGCGTCCCTGTACCTGACCGGACAACATATGCGGATTGAGGACATGCTGATAGGTGTCCCGAGTGATGCGACTTAACCATTCCGGTTCGGGAGACGAATAGCGTTCGATATAGTCTTCGAGAGTCATAGAAACGACATATTTTGCATTATTTTGGCGCAAAAGTACAAAAAAACTTGCATATGTGCAAAAAAGTTTGTAACTTTGCAACGTTTTAGGATAAAAAAGCATGGAAAAAGTTATTAGCGGCATCCGTCCGACCGGTAATTTACATTTAGGCAACTACTTTGGTGCAGTCAAGAGTTTCGTTAAGATGCAGGAGGAATACAACTGCATGTTCTTTATAGCTGATTGGCATAGTCTGACGACACATCCTACGCCGGAGAATATCCGCCGTTCTGCCCGTACTATCATGAGTGAGTACCTGGCTTGCGGTATCGACCCGGAGAAGGCACCTATCTATGTGCAGAGCGATGTTAAAGAGGTGCTGGAGTTGTATCTGTACCTGAATATGAATGCGTACCTGGGTGAGTTGGAGCGCGTGACTTCGTTTAAGGAGAAAGCCCGCACCCAGCCCGATAATGTAAACGCCGGCTTGCTGACCTATCCGACGCTCATGGCTGCCGATATATTGGCGCACAAAGCCGATAAAGTACCCGTGGGTAAGGACCAGGAGCAGAATATGGAGATGGCGCGTCTGTTTGCCCGTCGTTTTAATCGTATCTACGGCGTGGAGTATTTCAAGGAACCGCAATCGTATCACTTTACTAAAGAGGCCGTTAAGGTGCCCGGATTGGACGGTAGCGGCAAGATGGGTAAGAGTGAAGGTAACGCTATCTACCTGTGCGACGATGAGGCTACGATTAAGAAAAAAGTCATGCGTGCCGTGACCGATGCAGGGCCGACGATGCTCAATCAGGAGAAGCCCGAACCGATACGTAACCTCTTCACGATGATGGAGTTGGTGTCGGATAAGCAGACCTACGACTATTTCAACGACCAATATAACAATATGGCCATTCGCTATGGCGATATGAAGAAACAATTAGCGGCCGATATTAACGCTTTCTGCGCTCCTATCCGTGAGCGTATATTGCAATATCAGTCAGATGACGCCTACCTGCTCCAGGTGGCTCAGATGGGTGCAGAACGTGCCCGCGAGAGTGCCGCCAAGACGTTGAAGGAAGTAAGAGAAATAATTGGTTTCCGTGCATAGTATGAGTATTAGAGTAAGACATATTGCCCTATTAATCAGTCTGATGGTATGGCTGCCCATCGTGGCGGACAACTATATAGACGATGTGTACTATTGGCAGACTAAGGTGGACCGCAAGTTAGCGCTACAGCAGGCTCAGCAGAAGCAAAAAGAGGAAGCTGAGAAACGAGCCAATACGGTAACCATAGTGCGCAAGGAGACGGCCTCACAAGCCGCATCTCAGCAGCCTGCGAAAAAACAATCGCAGGTGGTTATACTGACGCCCGAAGCCCAACGGACAGATACCGTGGTGAAGGCTGTGATTAAGCGTAACTACGACTTCGGATACTGATATGAAATGGCGACTCATACATACGATAGCGGTTCTGATGCTGACGACCACTCTGTGGGCGCAGGACTTGCAGAACTTCTCGGAACGCGACATCAACGGAACGGCGCGCTATGTGGGTATGTGCGGAGCAATGACGGCTGTGGGCGGAGACCCGTCATCGGTATTGGACAACCCTGCAGGACTGGGTATCTATCGCCGTATGGAGATATCGCTCACCTTGGGTGACCAGATGGATTATATGCGGCAGAAAGGATATGGAAGAGAGTTCAGAAACCATTTCTCTTCGCCACAAGCATCGGTCATCCTGTCGTTCCAACGTAATGACGAGGCTTACGATCGCGGATTGGACGGCTTCTCATTCATGATATCGTTCAACAGGGTGAAGAGCCTCAATCGCACTTGGGTAGCCGGAGGCCTCGGTTCATCGTATGCGCAAGAGATGGCCAATCAGTTGGACGGCCTGCCCGAGTCGGCTCTGCAACCTGGCGACAAGTACGACCCGTGGAACAATAAGGATGTTGGCATATTAGGATTGATGGGCTACTACGCCTTTCTGGTCGATCCGGGGGCACAAGTAGGCGCATGGAAACGCTTGGCTTACCAATCCGTCGAGAGCAATATGCGCATCAGCGAAACGGGCTACGTAGACGAGTTTGCTTTCCATTGGGGCGGTAATGTCCGTAACAGATGGTATATGGGCGTAGGCCTGACGGTTGGAAGTATTGCCTATTCCAAACGGGCACAATACTGGGAATATTACCGCTATAAGAATACTGCAGCTCAGTCGGACCTCTATTCGTCGGTATCGCAGAACGGAGTAGGCGTGAGTGGTGCCTTTGGCGTCATCTGGCGTCCGTTGCGTATGCTGCGTCTGGGATGCTCTATCCATACGCCTGTGGCGATGAGTATCACTACCCGTACAAGCGGTACGGTGACCTCGAAGATACTCGTGGACTCGGTAGCGGCTGAAGTGCCTTTCTCGCCCTACACGGCTCGCAACACTTATCGTATGCCCTTCCGCATGACGACAGGCTTAGCCCTACAGTTCCGTCAGAGTGGTTTGCTTAGCTTTGAGTACGATTACCGGCACGACCGTGATTTGATGGACGTGCATACGATTAAGATAGGCGGCGAGATGGTGTTCATCCACAATCTGTTTATCAACTTAGGGTACGCCTGCGAGAGTCCGTTCCATAAGGATAAAATCTATCCTCTGGCTCCCGGTTCGGTTCGTACCGATCCTGACTTTAGAAACTTCAAACTCTCGCATTATGCCAGTTGCGGAATAGGATATAGAGGCAAATACCTGGTTACACAGTTGGCCTATCAGTTCCGTTGGCAACAGTATCACCTGTACGCCCATGCCAGTCAGTACGGCGCGTACGATATGCAGGCTATGACCCATCGTATCGTCTTCACCTTAGCCTGGCACGGAACGAGAGACTAAGCATAGCGTTGTATTGCAATAGAGACCGGAAAACTCAACAGATTTTTATAACGGAGGTAAATGGCTTTCCAATGGCGTGCCGATACTCTACGCCGAGACCTTCCCGAAAGGGAAATAGCGATGAGGTAGTCGGATTACAAAGGACTGGTAGACCTCAAATCCTACTTTTAGGAGTTTTCTCGAGTAAAAAAGCAATACAGCGCTTTTTTTATGCGAATAATGAAGAAAAATTTTGGTATATCAAAAAAAAAGTGTAACTTTGCACGCTTTTCGAGAAGAAGATTAAAATTATTAGTATATGGCAAAGAAAATTGTTAAGAAAGAAGAAGAGCAGCTCGAGAACGTGGGCGAGGCTCTGAGTACTACCAGTCAATGGGTGGAGGAGCACCAGATGTTGCTCTCGTCCATCGTATTGGCTATCGTAATTATCGTAGTGGGCTTCATGGCCGTTAAGAACTATGTTATCGCTCCTAAGAAAGTAGAAGCCAGCAACGAGAATGCCAAGGCTGTGGTTTATTTCATGCAGGGCAACTGGGATACCGCTTTGAATGGCGACGATGCCGAGTGCATAGGCTTTGAGGCTATTGCCGAGAAGTATGCTCTGTATCAGCAGGGCGAATTGGCACACCTGTATGCTGGTATCTGCTACTATCAGAAAGGCGAATACGAAGAGGCTGCCAAACACCTGAAGAAATTCTCGGCCGACGACGTAATGATTGACCCGGCTACCAAACAGCTCTTAGGTGATGCATACGTGCAGCTGGAAGAGTACAACAAAGCCGTTAACGCATACGCAGGTGCTGCTCAATCGGGTAACGAACTGATTGCTCCCATGAGCCTTAAGAAAGCCGGTCTGGTATACCTCGAGATGGGTAATAAGAAAGCCGCTCGTAAGGCCTTTGAGAAAATCAAAGATCTCTATCCTCAGTCGCAGGAAGCACAAGATATCGAGAAGTTTATCGCTTTGGCTGAGTAAACAAGTATGACAACGGATCTGAGTAAATATGATCCTACACAATTGCCTGGCGCTGACGTTCTTAGACGTCAGCGCTATGCTATTATTGTAGCGGATTGGAATGCGGAGATAACCTACGCTATGGCGCAAGGAGCACGCGATACATTCCTGCAACATGGTGTAGACGAGGAGAATATAACGATAGTACATGTACCGGGTACGGTAGAGTTGACCTACGCAGCCGCACGCTACATGGAACGGTACGATTTTGCCGCTATCGTGGTGATTGGATGCGTCATCCAAGGCGACACACCTCACTTCGACTATGTATGCCAGTCGGTAACGCAAGGCGTAGCTATGCTTAACGCCAAAGGCGATACACCTGTTATCTTCTCCGTCTTAACTACACTCAACCGCCAACAGGCCCTGGACCGCTGTGGAGGCAAACTGGGCAATAAAGGTATAGAAGGTGCTGTGACGGCCATTAAGATGGCTAATCTGTAATCGCTATTGATATCTTGTGAAAGTCTATAAGTTCGGTGGGGCATCGGTAAAGGACGCTAATGGCGTTCGGAATCTGGAGAAAATCGTTCGTATGACGAAGGATGAGCTGATGGTAGTCATATCTGCCATGGGCAAGACAACCAATGCCTTGGAACGCGTCGTAGATGCTCTGTACGCCGGACAGGAAGACAGAGCCTTAGCCCAATGGGTAGATATTATCGATTTCCACGTAGCTATCATGAAGGACCTGGGGCTGCGTCCCGGTACAGATGTCCGCATAGATGGCGAGATACCCTACGATCCTACGCGTCCCTATGACGAGAACTACGACCAAGTAGTATCCATGGGCGAACTGCTCTCTACACAAATAATAACCGTCTATCTGCTTAAACAGGGCTTGGCAGTAGAATGGTGGAATATGCCTAAGTTACTCCGTACCGACGACACCTGGCGTGAAGCACGCGTGGATGACGAGACGAGTAAGGAAACGATTCGGGCGGGATGGGAGAGAACCAATCGTCCGCAGATAGTGGTGGCACAAGGATTTATAGGCGGAACAGCCGATGGCAGAAGGACTACACTCGGACGCGAGGGCTCGGACTATACAGCGGCCCTGTTGGGCAATTACCTGGATGCCGAGAGCGTCACGATATGGAAAGATGTGCCGGGCGTATTGAATGCCGACCCGCGTATAGAACCGCAGACAGTATTGATACCTTCGCTTCGCTATCAAGATGCCGTAGAACTGAGCTATTCGGGTGCCCAGATTATCCACCCCAAGACTATCCGACCACTCGAGAATAAACATATCCCGCTATATGTGAGGCCGTTTAATGACCCTACTGCCAGCGGATCGTGTATATCGCTTGAGGGAACAGGACCTATAGATGTGCCGGTATATATCTGGCGCAAGAACCAGATGCTGATTACCATGCGGGCGAAAGATTTCTCGTTCGTACTGGAAGAGAGTCTGAGTGAGATATTCGATATTATCCATCGTAACCGATTGAAAGTATCGCTTATCCAATCGTCCGCCGTCACTATCTCGGTATGCGTAGATGCTACGCGCTTCGTGCCACAGGCCATAGAGGCACTAAAAGAACATTTTAATGTGTCCTACAACGACCACCTGTCGCTTCTCACCATTCGCGGCACGACACCCGAGATATTGGAACGCGCCAAAGCCGGACGCACCATCATGCTCAGTCAGACGACACGACGCACGGCACGATTGGTGGTAAAAGAAAACGAAACCATAGAAAAACAACCATAATGAAGCATTTGCAAGTAATCTTTTCATGGCCCTACTGGCGTGACTTACTCACGGAATTTGTACACGCCATGAAGACGAAGAAATTCTGGAAGGAGCTGGTACTGATGACCATCGGCATGGTATTCGGAGCAGCTGCCGTCTACTATTTCCTCTCGCCCAGTCACCTGATCGTAGGTACGATATCGGGTTTGAGTATTATCATCAATACCGTCTTAGACGGCACAGCCGACACCTTGTCGTATTGGATCATGGGTATCAACGCGTTCCTGCTGGTATTGGCCTTTGTGCTTATCGGTAACGAGTTTGGCGCTAAGACCGTCTATACGGCTATGATCTTAGGTCCGCTAATCCAGGTATGGGACCGTATTTATCCATATACCAACTTCACGCACCAGGTCATTCAAAATCCGGAGGTATTGGCACAATTGCAAGCCGGTCAGACAGTATTGGATGCGAACGGTAATCCCTATCTGCTCAGCAGGGCCGGCGAGGTATTGATGCAGGTCAAAGACTCGGTCATGTCGTCCGGATTAGGTATGGGAGATGTGTGGTTCGACTTGGTATGTTTCGTGTTCCTGTTGAGCGCGTGTCAGGCTTTCGAATTCCGTATTAATGCTTCTACCGGAGGCCTGGATATCTTAGCTAAGATTATCAATAAATATCTCCACTTCGATATCGGCGTATCGGTATCCATCGGCGGTGCTATTATCTGCTGTTCGGCTCTCCTGATTAACGACTTCCGCATGGTCGTTATCGGACTTATCGGCACATGGATCAACGGCTTGGTAATCGACTATTTCACAGCTTCGTTTAACAAACGAAAACGCGTGTGCGTTATCTCCAATGAGCCGGAAAAAGTGCGCGAATACATTGTAGCCACGTTAGTTCGTGGTTGTTCGCTATACAAAATCGAAGGCGGATATAGCGGCGAAGAACATACTGAGATACAGACGTTGTTGACGCAAGACGAGTTCTCCGGTCTGATGGCGTTTATCCGCGACTGCCATATCAAAGCCTTTATTACTGCGGGCAACTGTTCGGAAGTATACGGACTGTGGTTCAAGCATAAGAAGAAGGATGGTAAGACGATTATTGTGAATGAATAAGAGACTAAAATACAAGATATGAAACCTACATTGTTTATTTTAGCTGCCGGCATGGGCAGTCGTTACGGAGGATTGAAACAGATAGACGGTTTAGGTCCTCACGGAGAGACGATTATGGACTATAGCGTATTCGATGCCTTAAGGGCCGGATTCGGAAAGATAGTCTTTGTAATCCGTCACGATTTTGAGGACGATTTCCGCAAGGCCGTCTTGAGTAAGTACGAGGACAAAGTGCCCTGTGAGATATGCTTCCAATCGCTGGATAAAGTGCCGGCAGGATGCACGTACAATACGGAACGCCAAAAGCCCTGGGGAACCAATCATGCAGTACTGATGGGTAAGGATTTGATTCACGAACCCTTTGCCGTTATTAATGCTGACGATTTCTATGGTAAGGAGTCGTTCGAGGTATTGGCTGACTATCTGCGTCAGGCTGAAGGTACAAAAGGACAATATTGCATGGTAGGTTATCGCGTATGCAACACTTTGAGCGAGAATGGAAGTGTTTCGCGTGGCGTGTGTGCTACGGATGAGAAGGGCTTTTTGACCGATGTCACAGAGCGCACCAAGATAGAGGAAAAGGATGGCGTTATCGTCTATACCGAGAACAACATAGATACTCCTCTGGATCCTCATGCTCCTGTATCGATGAATATGTGGGGCTTCACACCGGAATATTTTGAGTATGCTGAAGAGGCTTTCCGTGTGTTCCTCAAGGAGAACGGACAGGAGTTGAAGAAAGAGTTTTATATCCCCACTTTAGTGAACGATTTGATTCAATCGGGTAAGGCTACCTGCCGCGTATTGGATACGCCGAGTAAATGGTTCGGAGTAACGTATGCAGAAGATAGACCCCAGGTGGTAATGCGTATCAACGAATTGATCCATAATGGAATATATCCTGAGAAATTATTTTAATACCATACGTCTATGGCAAGAATTTTAGTTACCGGAGGCACCGGCTATATAGGCTCACATACCGTGGTCTGTCTGCAAGAACAAGGCTACGATGTCGTTATTGTCGATAATCTCAGCAACTCGAATATTGAGGTCTTAGACGGTATAGAAGCTATCACGGGGCGTCGTCCCGATTTCGAGAACCTTGACTGCGCCAATTACATCCACATGGATCGTCTCTTTGCCCGTTATCCGGACATAGAGGCAATCATCCATTTTGCGGCCAGTAAGGCTATCGGCGAGTCGGTCGAACAGCCGCTCAAATACTATAGCAACAATGTGGGTTCGTTGCTCACTTTGTTGAAGTTGATGCAGGCACATGGTGTGAATAGTCTGGTCTTCTCGTCCTCGTGTACGGTATACGGTCAACCCGATACTGCTCATCTTCCTGTAGACGAGACGGCTCCGTTACAACCGGCTTTGTCACCCTATGGGCATACCAAACAAATCAACGAACAGATTATTCGGGATACCTGTTATGCAGACTCCAATCTGCATGCAGCTATCTTGCGCTATTTCAATCCTATAGGTGCTCATCCGTCGGCTATGATAGGTGAGTTGCCTAATGGCGTACCGGCTAATCTGTTGCCCTTTGTTACGCAGACGGCTGCAGGTGTGCGTAAATGCCTGAAAATCTTCGGTAACGACTATAATACGCCCGATGGCACCTGTATCCGCGACTATATCTATGTCATGGACCTGGCTAAAGCGCATGTCAAGGCTGTAGATCGTATGTTGGCCGGAAAGGGCAGAGCACAGGTAGAGGTATTCAACCTGGGAACAGGACGAGGATGGAGCGTGATGGAAATCGTGAAAGCCTTTATGGATGCAACAGGTGTGCGTGTACCCTACGAGATAGTAGGTCGTCGTGAAGGCGATATAGAGCAGGTATGGGCCAATCCGACAAGGGCCAATAAGGTGTTGGGATGGTCAGCCGATACGCCTATGGAAGAGGTGCTGATGAGTGCCTGGAATTGGGAGAAAAAACTGAGAAACTTGTAAGATGGCTTTGTATCCGTTAAAATTCAAACCTATCGTCAAACCCAAAGTGTGGGGTAGCGAGTCGTGGCTATTGTCAGGCTATGGTGAAGACCAGTCAATAGTAGCTAACGGGATGTTGCGCAATAACAGTCTGTCGGAGGTATTGGAGATATACATGGACGATTTGGTGGGAGGAGCGGTATATGACCGTTTTGGCTACCTTTTCCCATTGTTATTCAAGTCGATAGATGCTCAGGATGACTTGTCCGTACAAGTGCATCCGGATGACGATTTTGCGGCCGAAGATGACGAGTTGGGCAAGACCGAGATGTGGTATGTTACCCATGCTGAAAATAAGGCAGCAATCATCTCGGGATTTAATAAGAATACAAATCGGGAAGAGGTGCGCAGCCTGCTGGAAATCAATCGTATAGCAGATGTGTTGCAACGGACTGAAGTGACCGAGGGAGATGTAGCCTTTATCCCTGCCGGACGTGTACACGCTTTGTGCAAGGGTGTACAGGTATTGGAGATACAGGAGACGAGCAATATAACCTTCAGGTTATACGATTACCAGCGTCCCGGATTAGACGGACAGTTGCGTCCGCTACATGTGGAACAGTCGTTGGAAGTGTTGGATTATGCGGCCGTTAAGCAGCCTTTGGTGCAATATGAGCAACCTCAAAATGCTGCTGTTAACTTAATAAATGATGTCCATTTTACGTCCAATCTCTTGGCTTTTGATAAACCTGTCGGACGCAACTATGCAGCCTTGGATTCGTTTGTCGTCTATCTGATTACGCAAGGCGAAACGGAAGTAATAACGGAGGAAGGCAAGGAGACGATACGAGCGGGAGAGGTACTCTTGCTACCTGCTGTATTAAACGACATACGGTTGGCTCCTAAATCCCCGACACGCCTCTTGGAAGTGTATATACTTCCGAAAAATCAATAAAAATGCGACCAAAGGTCGCTTTTTTTTTGACATATCAAATATTTTTTGTAAATTTGCACCCAAATTGCTAAATTGTGTAATTATGGAATTTAAGTATGCACCTATGTTCCAACTCGGCAAGGACGAGACGGAATACTATCTGCTCACCAAAGACTATGTAAGCGTGAGCAATTTTGAAGGACATGAAATCTTAAAAGTTCAGCCGGAAGCGTTGACCATGATGGCTCAGCAGGCTTTTCATGACGTGAGCTTTATGTTGCGTCGCAGTCATAACGAACAAGTGGCTAAGATTCTGCGTGACCCGGAGGCTTCGGCGAACGATAAATATGTGGCTTTGACATTCTTGCGGAATGCCGAAGTGGCTTGCAAGGGGCAATTGCCGCTATGCCAGGATACAGGTACGGCTATTATCCATGGCGAGAAAGGCCAAGAGGTTTGGACCGGTTTCTGCGATGAGGAGGCTCTGAGTAAGGGCGTCTATAATACCTATACCGAGTGCAACCTGCGATACAGTCAGAATGCTCCGCTCAATATGTACGATGAGGTGAATACGAAATGTAACCTGCCGGCGCAGATTGATTTGGAGGCTACGGAAGGAGCAGAATATCGTTTCCTCTGTGTGACCAAAGGTGGCGGTAGCGCCAATAAGACCTATCTGTATCAGGAAACGAAGGCGCGTATTCAGAATCCGGGTACGTTGATTCCTTTCCTGGTTGAGAAGATGAAGAGTCTGGGTACGGCTGCTTGTCCTCCGTATCATATCGCTATCGTGATTGGTGGTACGAGTGCAGAGAAGAACTTGCTGACGGTTAAGTTGGCTTCGACACATTACTACGATAGCCTGCCTACGACAGGTGACGAGACCGGTCGTGCGTTCCGCGACATCGAGTTGGAGAAACAACTGCTGCAAGAGGCTTACAAGATTGGTCTGGGTGCTCAATTTGGTGGAAAATATATGGCACACGACGTGCGTGTCGTTCGTCTGCCGCGTCACGGAGCCAGTTGCCCGATAGGTCTGGGCGTTAGTTGCTCGGCCGACAGAAATATCAAATGTAAGATCAATAAGGACGGTATATGGATTGAGAAGTTGGACAACAATCCTGCCAGTCTGATTCCCGAAGAGTTGCGTCAAGCCGGTGAAGGGGATGCCGTTCGAATCGACCTGAACCAGCCGATGGCGGATGTGTGCAAGATTCTGACGAAATACCCCATCGGTACGCGTCTGAGTCTGAATGGTACGATTATCGTTGGTCGCGATATCGCGCATGCTAAGATTAAAGCCCGTCTGGATGCAGGTGAGGCGATGCCGGAATATCTGAAGAATCATCCTATCTACTATGCTGGTCCTGCTAAGACTCCTGCAGGTATGGCATGCGGTTCGATGGGCCCGACGACAGCCGGTCGTATGGATCCTTACGTAGATGAGTTCCAAGACCACGGAGGCAGTATGATCATGCTGGCTAAGGGTAACCGTTCGATAGATGTGACGAATGCATGCCAGAAACATGGCGGCTTCTATCTGGGTTCGATAGGTGGTCCTGCCGCTATTCTGGCGCAGAACAATATCAAGAGTATTGAATGCGTAGAGTATCCGGAGTTGGGTATGGAAGCCATCTGGAAGATTGAAGTGGAGAACTTCCCGGCCTTCATACTGGTAGACGATAAGGGTAATGATTTCTTTAAACAGTTGAAGCCGTGTCAGGGTTGCACCATCATCGCATAAAAAGACGTATCAGCATCGTCGACGAGCAAACGCTTCGCGAGTTGTGGCATGTACGACTCAGTCCCTTAGGGGCTGTGTCGTTACTGGTGCTGCTGTTTGTGTTAGCGTTGGGATTGTTGTCGTTGTTGATAGTATATACGCCGGTTCGTAATATCCTGCCGGGCTATTCGGCCGATATACGTCAGCAACTGGTGGTTCAGACCTCGCGTATCGATTCGTTGGGTTCCTCGTTGGAGGTACAGAGACGCTATCTGGATATTATTCGTGAGGTAACAGCCGGTCAAGTACAGTCGGATACCGTACAGACGCTCGACTCGTTGCAACTGATTATGCGCGAGCAACTGCTTATCGCTAAGAGTGAGGCAACCGAGGAGTTTGTGGCGCAGTATGAGCAGAAAGAAAAGGATAACCTGCAGTTGTTTGATATTCAAAATACCATCCCTGTGGTAACGCTTTTCCGTCCTGTTCATGGCGTAGTAACAGAGCATTATGCGGCCCAAGAAGGACAATACCATATCTTGGTGGCTACGCCGGACAAGGAAAATGTATCATCGGTATTGGCAGGGACATTGGTATATGTCAATCACGAATTGAATGACACGTATACACTTATCGTTCAGCATGCCAACTATATGAGTATCTATCGTAATGCCGGTCGCGTACTCAAGCGCGTAGGAGATGTCGTTCAAGCGGGTGAGAGTATAGCGATGGTGAATAATGGTATGCCTCTGGGATTCGAGTTATGGAAAGACGGAGAGCCTGTCAATCCGGAAGAAGTGATTGTTTGGTAGTGAAGAATAAAAAGTGAAAAGTAAGCAAATTTGTATATTAGGCTCGACGGGTAGTATAGGAACGCAGACCTTAGAGGTGGTGCGCGCCTATCCGGAACGGTATAGCGTGTATGCTATCTCGGCTCACCAAAGTGTGGATAAGTTGATTGAGCAGGCTCGCGAGTTTCATCCGGAGGTGGTATGTATAGCCGACGAATCGTATTATGAGTCGTTGCGGGATGCTCTATCGGATATCGATTGTAAGGTTTGGGCCGGTGCAGATGCTATCGCACAGATGGTGACGATGCCGTCGATAGATGTGGTAGTAGCGGCGATGGTGGGCTACGCCGGTTTGAGACCGACGATAGAGGCCATCAAAGCCGGCAAGACGATAGCCTTGGCCAATAAAGAGACCTTGGTCGTGGCCGGAGAAATTATCTGCGAACTGGCCGTCAAGCATCATACTCCCATTCTGCCGGTCGATAGCGAGCATAGTGCTATCTTTCAGAGTCTTGTGGGCGAGGATACAAATGAGATAGAGAAGATATTGTTGACTGCCAGCGGAGGACCATTCCGTACCTTCTCACTTGAGCAGATGCAAAGCGTAACGGCTGCCGATGCTCTGAAACATCCCAATTGGACAATGGGCGCAAAGATAACTATCGACTCGGCCTCGATGATGAATAAGGGGTTTGAAGTTATTGAGGCCAAATGGTTGTTCGGTGTGTCGGAAGAGAAGATAGAGGTGGTCGTTCATCCGCAATCGATAGTCCATTCGGCCGTACAATATACCGATGGCGCCATCAAAGCCCAGTTGGGTGCACCCGATATGCGTTTGCCGATACAGTATGCGCTCTCTTATCCCGAACGGCTGAAGAGCGATTTCCCGCGTGCGGATTTGTTGGCTTTAGGACAGTTGACCTTTGAACGACCGGATATGCAACGTTTCCCCAATTTGGGATTGGCCTACGAGGCGATCCGTCGCGGAGGTAATATGCCTTGTGTGCTGAATGCCGCTAACGAGGTGGTGAACCTGGCGTTTAGAGAAGGCCGATGCGGTTTCCTGCAGATGAGCGATATTATAGCTCGCACGATGAGCCGAGCCGCTTTTGTAGCTAAACCTACGTACGAAGATTATGTTTTGACCGATAAGGAAGCAAGAACAATAGCAGAGAGTTTATTATGATTCAAGCAATACAATTATTATTAGCCCTTAGTTTTCTGGTGGTTATCCACGAGTTGGGGCATTTTACCTTTGCGCGTATCTTTGGCGTACGTGTGGAGAAGTTTTATATGTTCTTCAATTGGCGTTTCTCGTTGATGCGGGCTAAGAAGTTTGACGGACGATGGCATTTCCGTTTCTTTGCCCCCAATACTACCGAGGAAGATGAATGGAGTAAGCATCCAGAATCGACAGAGTGGGGAATAGGCTGGATACCGTTTGGAGGGTATTGTGCTATCTGCGGTATGGTTGACGAGACACACTCGTCGGACGATATAGCCCAAACACCTCCTCAGCCGTGGGAGTTCCGCGCCAAGAATGTATGGCAACGTTTGTGCATTATAATAGGAGGTATATTGGTTAACTTTATCGCGGCCCTGCTTATCTTTGGACAACTGCTATATATTTGGGGTACAGACACCCTGCCGTTGCGTAATGTGGACAGAGGTTTGTATTATTCTCAGCTGCTGACGGAGGAAGGGTTTGTGCAGCAAGACCGCATCCTGACTATCAATGGCGAGGAACCGGAAGACTTGTCAGATGTGATGAGTTGGCTGGTGGTAGAAGGACGTCGTGACGTAGTTGTGTTGCGTGGTCAGGATACTGTGGCGCTTACTTTGTCGGAAGACTTAGGCAAGCGTTATCTGGCCTTGCAAAATGAATACGACCGCGTGGAGCGTCAAAAACAGCATAGCGATAAGTCGTATGTCAAGTCGCGCTATATCTTTATTAGCGAATATATCCCGTTTGTTATCGATTCGGTTTTCCCGGGAACGGCAGCCGAGATGGCCGGTTTGCAACGTGGCGACAGTATAGTGTCCGTTTGTGGCAAAGCGACTCCTTGTGCCGTAATGGTAACCGAAGAGTTGCGCAAGCATCCGTGCGAGACGATTACACTTAGCGTATGGCGCGATACGACATTGTTTACAGCCGAGTGTTTCTTGGGCGACCAATGCCGTATAGGCGTGATACCGCGTAGCAAATACGACTATTTTGAGACGGAACATCGTGACTATGGTTTCTGGGAATCGATTCCTGCGGGCATAGCATACGGATGGGATATATTGGTGAACTACGTTAAGCAGATGAAGTTGGTCTTCACCAAAGAGGGTGCGCAATCGGTAGGCGGATTCGGAGCTATCGGGTCGATGTTCCCCAAGATGTGGAATTGGTATCTGTTCTGGTATATGACGGCTTTCTTGAGTCTCATACTGGCCTTTATGAATTTCCTGCCCATCCCGGCTTTGGACGGAGGGTATATCTTGTTCCTGCTGGTGGAGATATTTACCGGCAAACAACCCAGCGATAAGTTCCTGGAGCGGGCAAACAATATCGGTTTTTGGTTATTGTTGGCCTTGCTGGTATTGGCAAATGGTAATGATGTTTTTAGATTCTTCTTCTAATATGGATTATTTCAAACACGAGAGTGCATATATTGACGAAGGGTGTCAAATAGGTCGTGGCACGAAGATTTGGCATTTCAGTCATATCATGTCCGGTTGCACGATAGGCGAAGATTGTAACATAGGGCAAAATGTGGTTGTCTCGCCTCAGGTCGTTTTGGGTCGTAATTGCAAGATCCAAAACAACGTGAGCGTGTATACCGGTGTACAATGTGAAGACGATGTCTTTTTAGGGCCGTCGATGGTCTTCACGAATGTTATCAATCCTCGTTCGGCTGTGTCTCGTAAGGATGAATATAAACCGACTATCCTTCATCGTGGAGCGTCGGTAGGAGCTAATGCTACTATCGTTTGCGGTCATGAATTGGGCGAGTATTGCCTTATCGGAGCCGGGTCGGTAGTAACCAAAGATGTGCCTGCTTTTGCCCTTATGGTTGGCAATCCGGCTCGTCGAATAGGATGGGTGAGTAGACATGGAGAAAAATTGGTGTTTGATGCTTCCGGGTGCGCAACGTGTCCCGCTACGGGTGAGAAATATGTGCTCCGCAACGGAACTGTTCGCCTTGATAATGAATAAATAGTAAAACGACTAAATGGTAAAAATATGATTCAACGTCGCCAAACACTTTATTTACTGGCTATAGTCATTTTGGGTATAGTCTTGTGCTTTACTGCTGTGCTGCAGTTTACAACACCGGCTGAAGCAGGTGTACAACGCATCTTTTATTTGGGTGCTTTCGGTTTAGAGGAAGAGCCTCTGGATGTCGATTATCTGGCTCCTCTGGATCCCATTATTCTGAACGGATGGTGGGGGTTGGCTGTTACAACAATATTGATTCCTTTATTGGCTTTGATAGATATTTTTCTGTACAAGCGTCGTATCCTGCAGGCTCGTCTGAATATCTTTTTGGCGATGTTGTGTGTCGGCTATTATGGCATATTGCTAATGTACGCGTGGGTCGTAAGACACTTGATAGAGGTGGATTGGGATATCTGCTTTGGGGCATGTATACCGTTGGTATGCTTGATTTTTACAGCCGGAGCTACACGACTGATATTGAAGGATGAGGCGCTGGTACGTGCCGCCGATCGTATTCGTTAATGGAGAACTTACTCGGAAAGACATTGCCCGATTTGCAGGCTATTACCGCTAATGCCGGTTGGCCGCGTTTCGTAGCCCGTCAGATAGCAGACTGGCTATACGGGAAGCGTGTCTCGGACATCGACCACATGACCAACCTCTCGCTCAAAGCTCGCGCTTACCTCAGTCAACACTATACCGTCGGTCGTCATGCTCCGGTCCACGAAGTTGTCAGCAATGATGGCACAAGGAAGTATTTGTTCCAAATTGAAAATCAAAAATCTAAAATCGAAAATCTAAAATCTCTCAACTATGTTGAGAGTGTCTATATCCCCGAGGAGGACAGAGCAACCTTGTGCGTGTCGACACAGATAGGATGTAAGATGGGGTGTAAGTTTTGTATGACCGGTACGTTAGGTTTTCACGGCCAACTATCGGCTACAGAGATACTGAATCAGATTTTTGCCATAGACCAATTACAAATTGCCAATAACCGATTGCCGATATCCAATGTGGTATTGATGGGCGAAGGCGAACCGATGGATAATATAGACCAAGTCTTACGAGCGCTGGAGATTATGACGGCTTCGTATGGACCGGCATGGAGCCCGAAACGTATCACGGTATCATCGGTAGGCGTTATCCCGGGACTGAAGCGTTTCTTGGACGAAAGCGATTGTCATCTAGCTATCTCGTTGCATAATCCTTTCCCGGAAGAACGCAAGGAGATCATGCCGGCTGAGAAAGCTTGGTCGATAGAAAAGGTAGTGGAACTATTGCGTCAGTATGACTTTACGGGACAACGTCGTGTGAGCTTTGAATATATCTGTTGGAGCGGAGTTAACGATACTCCCCGTCATGCGCAGGCTTTGCTGACTTTGTTACGCGGACTGGAATGCCGTATCAATCTCATTCGTTTCCATGCGGGAGCTAACGACTCGTTCCCCGCTACGGATGAGAAGCGTATGATTGCTTTCCGCGATTATCTGACTACGCACGGTTTGACCACCACTATTCGTCGCAGTCGCGGAGAGGATATCTTGGCTGCTTGCGGTATGTTGATTGCTAAACGACAAGAAGAAAATAGATAATACGACATGAATCTATCTGAGATACATACTACTTATTTGACCCTCGTTCGTCAAGCCCTGTGGCAGGAAGAGCAACCGATAGAGGTGATGCATCCCGATGAGGTGTTGCGCCTATGTGCGTTACAGGGAACAGGTCCGTTGGTCTTCCCACGCTTACTTAAGTCAGAGGCTTTTACCGATATACAACGCGTGCAGATGAAACAAATCTGCGGGCAGACGATGTTGTCGCAGGCTAAGTTGTCTGCTACTCTTACGCGGGTGTGGACTGCTTTTGAAGAGGCGAAGATACGTGCCGTATTGATGAAAGGAGCCGGTTTGGCTGCTCTCTATCCGCAAGCGCAGATGCGTCCGTGGGGCGATATAGATGTATATGTTGGACCACAACAGTATCACCCTGCATGTGCTGTGATGCGCGAGACATTCCCGGGCGCCTTGAAGTTTGATGAAGAATTGGACCACTATAAGCATTATAACCTAATTGCAGATGGTATATCCATTGAGGTGCATAGAGTGACAATAGGTCTGCAGCATCCTATGGACGAGAGACGTTATGCTCAGATAGAAAGCAAGGGCATGACCGATACTGAGGTGCTGGAAATAAATGGGTTACAGGTGCGTGTGCCGGAACCTACATTTAACGCGTTATTTGTCTTCATGCACGCCTGGGAGCATATGATGACTTCTGGCGCCAATATGCGTCAGTTATGCGACTTGGCCTTACTCCTGCATCATTATGCCGATAGGATTGATGTCCCGCGTTTGAAGTCTTATCTGGAGTCTCTTCACCTGTTGGAGGTATGGCAGGTGTTCATACAAATACTGGTCAATGGTCTAGGATTGTCTCCTTCTTGTGTCCTTGTTCCCTCGGAGGAGTGTGGTGCACGAGCCGAGCGTTTGCTGAAGGATTTATTGGATGGGAAGTTGGTACAACCCAAACCATCAGGTATGGCACCTAAGAACAAGATAGCTCGTAAAATACATACCATGCGCGAGCGCCTGAAAGAGGCCGATAGGATGAGACCTTATAGCCCGGCGTATGCCGGACATTTGAAGTGGACAACGTTCCTGCACGGAGCAAGTAGGTTATTTGCAAAAGACAGACATTGGGAATAATAATACATTACGATATGAAAAAAGCATTAATTACCGGTATTACCGGACAGGACGGAAGTTTCTTGGCAGAGTTTTTGCTGACCAAGGGATATGAAGTACACGGCATCATTCGTCGTAGTTCTACTTTTAATACCGGTCGTATTGAACACCTGTATTTGAACGAATGGGTTCGCGACCAACGTCGTCCGCGTGCTATCAATCTGCATTATGGCGATATGACCGACTCGTCGTCGCTCATCCGTATTATTGCCGAAATACAGCCGGACGAGATATACAACTTGGCTGCGCAGAGTCATGTTAAGGTGTCGTTTGATGTGCCGGAATATACAGCTGAAGCCGATGCTATCGGTACTCTTCGTTTGTTGGAGGCTGTACGTATGTTGGGACTGGAGAAGAAAACACGTATCTATCAGGCTTCTACGAGTGAACTCTTTGGATTGGTACAAGAAGTGCCGCAGAAAGAGACAACACCTTTTTATCCTCGTTCGCCCTATGGAGTGGCCAAGCAATATGGATTCTGGATTACTAAGAACTACCGCGAAGCGTACGGAATGTATGCAGTAAACGGGATATTGTTCAACCACGAATCAGAACGTCGCGGCGAGACTTTTGTGACGCGTAAAATCACACTGGCAGCCGCGGCTATTGCGAATGGTAAGCAAGACAAACTATATTTAGGAAACCTCTCTGCCCGACGCGACTGGGGATATGCCAAAGACTATGTCGAGTGTATGTGGCTTATCTTGCAACACCCGACGCCGGAAGATTTTGTTATCGCTACCGGGGAGATGCATACCGTACGTGAGTTCTGTACTTTGGCTTTCCACGAGGCTGGTATAGAATTAGAATGGCAAGGTGAAGGAGTAGATGAGAAAGGTGTGGATAAGGCTACAGGGCGTGTGTTGATAGAAGTGGATCCTAAGTTTTTCCGTCCAACCGAAGTGGAACAACTGTGCGGCGACCCCACTAAAGCTAAGACGCTTTTGGGGTGGAATCCTCGCAAGACCTCGTTCGAACAATTGGTAAAGATAATGGTACAAAGCGATTTGAAGGCATATGGAAAAGAATAGTAAGATATACGTTGCCGGCCACAAAGGCATGGTAGGCTCTGCTATCGTGCGCGAGTTGGAACGACAAGGCTATACGAATATTGTTACCCGCACGCACAAGGAGTTGGATCTTACACGCCAAGAGGCCGTAGAGGCATTCTTTGAGGCGGAGAAACCGGAATATGTATTCTTGGCTGCTGCTAAGGTAGGAGGTATTGTCGCTAACCAGAATGCGCTTGCGGACTTTATGTACGACAATATGATTCTCGAGATGAATGTCATCCATGCGGCATGGAAGAACGGATGCAAGAAATTGGAATTCTTAGGCTCCAGTTGTATCTACCCTCGTTTGGCTCCGCAACCGATGACCGAATCGTGTTTGTTGACAGGCGAATTGGAGAAGACAAACGAGGCATATGCTTTGGCGAAGATCAGCGGACTCAAATATTGCGAGTTCCTCAATCGCCAATATGGAACCGATTATATCTCTGTGATGCCGACCAACTTATACGGCCCGAATGATAACTACCATCCGGAACATAGCCATGTGCTGCCGGCTCTTATCCGTCGTTTTCATGAGGCGAAAGAGAGTGGAGCAGAGAGTGTTACCTGTTGGGGAGACGGCTCGCCCTTGCGTGAGTTCTTGTATGTGGACGATTTGGCCAACCTCTGTGTGTTCCTGATGAATAACTATTCGGGTAATGAGACTGTGAATGCAGGGACCGGCAAGGAACTGACTATCAAACAACTGACCGAGTTGGTGGCTGAGGTTGTCGGCTATAAGGGACGCATCCTATGGGATACATCGCGTCCGAATGGTACGCCGCGTAAACTGTTGGATGTCAGCAAAGCTACTGCTTTAGGATGGACCTATATGACCGAGTTGGAAGACGGTATCCGTTTGGCTTATCAAGATTTTTTGACTAACCCGATGAGAGCAGAGAGATAAGTTGTGAGAAGGATGAAATACATATTACTTGTTGTGGCGAGTGTCGTGGCAATGGGCTTGAACGCAACGGAAGAAGTGACGTGGACATTGGTGACGAATATGAATAACTTGCCGGATGGGACGTATGCGATAGTTGCTAATGAAGCAAATAGGTATAAGGCCTTGCAATCAGTTGAACCATATAGCAATGGAGGTTTTGGATTTCCTACCGCAAATGGTTTCGTCTTTGATGCCCAGAATGATGCTACTTATGTTCCTGAGAATGTCTTAGAGTTTAATATCCAAGCCATCGCGAGTGGTTCTTATTCTATTCAGAATAGTACAGATAATCGATATTTATGTGCCACTGAACAAGGAAGTACTCTGTTATTATGGTATACATCAAATTGCGATGTGACTAATTGTTGGCGTTATAGTAGTGGTTATTGGAGGTGGCAGACGAATACCGCGGCGTTATGTTTCCGGTCTACTTATTTTGACGCGGTAACCGGTTCGACAGCAAAAACTCCTATCTACCTTGTTCGCAAGACGGTAACGGTTATTCCGGATCCGACACCGGACTATACGCGGGATTTTGCAACAACGAATTTAACGACTATATGCCTGCCGCGTGCTGTAGCAGCAGGAGATTTTACGGGCGCGGAGTTTTATCGCGTGCTATATAAAGAAGGCAATCCCGTCACGGATATTGTATTGGAGCAAGTGCCTTCGTTAGCGGCCGGTAAACCGTATATCGTTGTGCCTACTGCAGATAGATTGGAATGTTACTATTCCGGAGAGGCAACCGCGGCCGGCAATGAGAATGGCTTGTATGGTACGTTGACGGCTATTGCGGATGGTGAAGCCGGTGCTGTAGGTAATAAACTGGAACATAACTGGGTGATTTATAATAACGAGTTTTGGCGCTGTGGCGCATCGTGCAATATGTCTGCTAATAGGGCGTACCTGGTGATGGATGAAGTGCCGACACAAGCTCAGGCTATGCCTGTTCCGGGACGCCAACAGATGTCGGTTTCTAAGGCCCAGCAAGGTGGAGTGGGGACAGAGTTGTCACACCCGACCGAGATGCCGGAGAATACGAAATACTTGTATAACGGACGCTTACTCATCCGGCACAACGGACAAGTGTATGATGTGATGGGCCGTATTAATGCTGGGCAACGATGAGACGAAGTTATGCACATCCTCAAACATGGACAATAGCATGTGAGCACGCACTCTTGTCGTCCAGCGGACAGAAACGTACCGTCTCTGTGAATACGAGTGCAACATTATATGGAGCAACAATTGACTAAAATAAAAAGATCATGAAAATAGCAGTAGCAGGAACCGGATATGTGGGGCTGAGTATGGCCACATTATTGGCGCAACACCATCGTGTGGAAGCCGTAGATATCGTTCCCGAGAAAGTGGAAAAGATCAATCATCGTATCTCGCCTATCCAGGACGAGTATATAGAGCAGTATTTTGCCGAGCGTGACTTGATGTTGCATGCCACGACGGATGGTGATGCTGCCTATCGTGATGCCGAGATGGTGGTTATTGCGGCGCCTACTAACTACGATCCGCAGCGTAACTATTTTGATACCTCTGCTGTTGAGTCGGTGGCTAAACAAGTGATGAAGGTAAATCCGAAAGCTGTATTGGTCATCAAATCGACGGTTCCCGTAGGTTATACCTCTCAATTGCAGACTCAGTTGGCAGAGTATGGCCAGCCTGTAGTCTTGTTCGCCCCGGAGTTCTTACGCGAATCGAAAGCGTTGTACGACAACCTCTATCCCAGTCGTATTATCGTGGGCTTTGATAAGTCGGTAGCCGGAGCCGAGAAAACTGCTCATACCTTTGCTTCGCTCCTGCAAGAGGGCGCTGTTAAGCAAGATATACCGACGCTCTTTATGGGAACAACGGAAGCCGAGGCAGTCAAACTGTTTGCCAATACGTACCTGGCTCTTCGCGTGTCCTATTTTAACGAATTGGACACTTATGCCGAGATGAAAGGTCTTGATACTAAGGATATTATTGATGGTGTGTGCCTTGACCCGCGTATCGGTAATCATTATAATAATCCCAGTTTTGGGTACGGAGGCTATTGTTTGCCTAAGGATACCAAACAACTGTTGGCCAACTACGAAGATGTTCCCGAAAATCTAATCGGAGCTATAGTGGATAGCAATCGTACCCGCAAGGACTTTATTGCCGACCAAGTGCTCAAGAAGGCCGGTTGGTATGCTTATTCGTCGCGTAACCAGTGGACCGATGACCATGCGGGACAATGTACAATAGGAGTCTATCGTCTGACGATGAAGAGCAACTCGGATAACTTCCGCCAATCCAGTATACAGGGTATCATGAAACGCGTCAAGGCTAAAGGTGCGCGCGTCATCATCTATGAACCTACGCTGGAGAATGGTACGCTCTTCTTCGGTAGTGAGGTAGTGAACGACTTGGCTGCGTTCAAACAACTCAGCCGGGCTATTATTGCCAACCGTTACGATAGTGCCTTAGATGATGTAGTCGATAAAGTATATACCCGCGATTTATTCCGACGCGACTGATATGCAGATTCTCACGGATGCTTTACATAGAATAGCTTATGCAACGGATGCTTCTGCATACCGTGAGATGCCTATGGGCGTTGCCTATCCCAAAGATGAGGAGGATATACGCTGGCTCTTGCTGGAGGCGAAAAGGCGTCATACGCATCTTATCCCTCGCGCCGGTGGAACCAGTATAGCCGGTCAGGTAGTAGGCAGCGGTATTGTAGTGGATGTGAGCCGTTATATGAATCGCATCCTCGAGATTAATGCTGAGGAGCGTTGGGTAAGAGTGCAGCCGGGTGTAGTGCGTGACGAATTGAATATGGCACTCAAACCTTATGGGCTATTCTTCTCGCCTGAGACCAGTACGAGTAATCGCTGTTGTATAGGAGGCATGTTGGGCAATAACTCGTGCGGCACGCATTCGCTTATCTACGGTAGTACGCGTCATCATGTCCTGTCGGTCAAGGCCCTTTTAGCTAATGGCGAATGGCTGGGGGAGGACGGAGAACGTAATCGAGATATTATGCAGCAGTTGCGCACATGGCAAGAGGATGCATCAATTCGACAACTGCTCCGTGACTCGTTCCCGGATCAGACCCTGCGTAGACGCAGTTGCGGATATGCTTTGGACGAATGCCTTGAGGGGGATATATGTTTGCCGAAACTGATTGCCGGTAGCGAAGGAACGCTATGCTTTGTTACCGAGATAACCTTGTCCTTAGACCCGCTTCCTCCTAAAGAAGTGATGGTGGTGTGCGCGCATTTGGATGATCTGAATAAGGCTTGGGAGACTAATCTTATCGCTCTCAAACATCATCCTGCGGCCGTCGAATTGATGGATGGCCGGTTGTTGGAATTGAGTAGAGGAAATATAGAGGCTCTGCGCAATCGTTTCTTTGTAGAGGGCGATCCTCAAGCATTGGTTATCGTGGAGTTTAGAGCCGATACGAGGGCACAACTGGATGCAATAGCTGATGCTTGCTGTCGTAACCTTATATCTACTGCGTATGCGTGCACGCGTGTGTACGGCGCAGATGTGCAGCGTGTCTGGGCTTTGCGTAAGGCCGGATTAGGTATATTGAACGGAATGCCGGGCGATGCCAAGCCTGTCGGCGTAGTAGAAGATACGGCCGTTGCTCCGGAGCGATTGGCAGATTATATGCACGATTTCCAGGCGATGATGCAGCAACAGGGCTTGAATTGTATCTATTACGGACATATCTCTACCGGCGAATTGCATTTGCGTCCTGTACTGGATCTTAAACAAGAGAATGATCGAACCCTTTTCCGTCGTGTGGCCGAGCAAACGGCTCTGTTAGTGCGTAAACATCGTGGCAGTCTGTCCGGCGAACATGGTGACGGACGTCTGAGAGGCGAGTTCATTCCGCTCATGTATGGGCAACAAGTGTACGAACTCTTCCGCACTCTAAAGCGCACTTGGGACCCGGATGGATTACTCAATATGGGGAAGATAGTAGATACTCCTCCGATGGATTCATCTTTGCGTTACGAACCGCAGCAGACTTATGCTGTTCAGTTGCCTGATACCATCGAACTCATGCATCGTATTGAACGTTGTAACGGTTCCGGCGATTGCCGCAAATCGTCTCATATTGGCGGCACTATGTGTCCCGCTTTTCAGGTCAGCGGAGATGAGTTGTGGACCACGCGTGCACGGGCTAATGTGTTGCGTGAAATGCTTACGCGTCACGACGATGCACTAACCTCAGATGAGGTGCAAGCCGTTCTCGATTCATGTTTGGCTTGCAAGGGTTGTAAAAGCGAATGCCCGAGCAATGTGGATATGACTCGCCTTCGTAGCGAAATTCTATATTATAAGTATAAGAAGACCGGCAGGCCACTACGAGCATGGATGGTGGCCAATATGGCCATGTTTGAGCGTTTGGGAAGTATCGTCCCGACTATCTACAATATGTTTGCCCGAGCTCGTTGGAGTGCTTCTGTTCTCAAGCGACTGGTGCATTTTGCAGCAGAACGAAATATACCTTCGTTGTCGCGTTATACGATGCGTCGGCTTGTGCGTGAGGAATTGCGCCATACTACCACAACGAAACCTTCCAAAGGACGGGTGTACCTCTTTGCTGATGAGTTTACCAATTATCAGGAGGCTGAACTGGGGCTTACTTTTGCCCGTTTGATTATAGCCTTAGGCTATGAGGTTGTGGTACCGCGTCATGGGGAGAGTGGGCGAGCTGCTATTTCTAAGGGGTGTCTGGATATTGCTATGCGTGATGCTCGTCGTAATGTGCTAATGCTGGCTCCGCTGATATCGGATGAGGCACCATTAGTGGGTATTGAGCCTTCTTGCATCCTCTCTTTCCGCGACGAGTATCCTGTGCTGTTGCGTCAATTTGGAGCTAAAGAGGAAGAGGTACGCGCGGCTGAACGATTGGGTAAGAATAGTTTGTTGTATGACGAATGGCTGATGCGTGAGGTGGAGCGTGGACATATATCGGCATCCGACTTCCATGCTTTAGGAGGAGAAGTAGATATTTGGCTGCATGGCCATTGTCATCAAAAAGCCTTGGTGGGCGTTGAAGCAACGGCATCCGCCCTACGATTGATTCCTCAATCGAAAGTACATGTTATCCCTTCCGGCTGTTGCGGAATGGCAGGTAGTTATGGTTATGAACGTGAACATTATGCTACTTCGATGGCTATCGGAGAAATGGTGCTATTCCCGGCTGTCCGTCAGGCTGCCGCACAAGCGGAGCAGGGGAGGGCCGTTATCGTGTGTGCTCCCGGTACCAGTTGCAGACAGCAGATTTGGGATGGAACAGGTATTCGTGCCTTACATCCGATAGAAGTGTTATACCAAGCTTATGCGTAAACTAATTGTTGTCATATTTTCCTTGCTATGGCTGACGTCCACTACGCAAGCAGCAGCAGTAACAGCTACTATTGATTCGTGGAATAAGGCTTCGTTGTCGGGCAATGTGGTGCCGACGATGCAAGTGGCGTTTGAGAATACTTCACATAGCGGCACGCGTATCACCAATGGTCATACGGCTACACTTACCCTATCCGGGTGGTCAGCGGAAGTGATCAAGCAGGTGACGATGACGATGCATTCTAACCAATCGGCAGGAGCCGGCTCTATACAAGTGAGTATAGACGGACAATCTGTCGCCTCCCTCTCGGGTACGTTTAAGCAGATAGCGGGAGCCTATTCGTCGTCCTCCGTCCCGGTTACGTGTACTATTCCCTGGTGCATATGCGAGAATAGCCTTGAAGTGACTGTGTCTGCTACAGAGAACTCACTTTACCTGGAGAGTATTACCGTTACCTATCTTGCGGCGGATCCTATGGCACAATGTGTATCGTTCCGCTGCGGAGATATTCAGTCGGCCTATACGTATTGCGAAGAGGCTTCGGCAGATGGTATTCTCTTGCCGGACTTATTAGACGTGCTGCCCGATATAGCATATGACACCGACTCGTGGGCTTTCTTGGGATGGGTGGCAAAGCCTTATGAGGACCTGAGCGCACCGGACTATCTTCCTGCCGGTACGCGATATTATCCTTCAGCGCCGACTACCTTATATGCTCTCTTCCAAGAGTCAAAAACCGAATATATACCGCAAGATACGCTGATGCAATCCGGAGAGTATGCGATAGCAATAGCAGTTGGTGACGATTTTTATTGTCTGGCAGGCCCAATAGAAGGAACGCGGATAGCTGCTGTTTCGCTACCTATCCATAAGGATGAGCAGGGTTATGTATTGAGTGTCCCCTATTGGCCGGAGAAGTATCGGTATCGGTTGACGATTGCGCACGATAGCGTCATGATGTATCACTCTCAGTCACAGACATGGATAGGCTATACTACTAAAGCCTTATCGGCTCTGCAAAAACCATGGCTGTGCTTTCCTGCCGCTCAGCATTCGTATTTCCTTTACCATCATCCTACGGCTACCGAAGCCCGTATGCTTTACCTGGATATAGATGCCAATAAGAACTTTTTCTTTACGGATCGTGCGGTCTTGTTTAATGCCGATGCAGAGGGTCTGCTGTTCTTCCGTGTGGATAATGTACCTGATTACCAGCCGTATATCGTGTATACTACACATCCGGACTGGTGTACGCCGGTAGTACAGCCTAAAGCCGATAAGGAAGCTACCCGTATATTCCGTAACGGACACATATGGATTCGCTCTTGTGGAATGGAGTACGATATAGTCGGACATATTAATACTAATCGTTATGAATAATAAATGGATTCTTTTCGCGCTCTTGTTCTGTTCCCTGCCTCTGTTGGCTTGGGGACCCAAGGGACACCGTATTATCGCACAAGTGGCGTATGACCATATGACGCCTCGTGCTACTAAGTATGTCGATGCTATATTGGGGCAGCATGGTCTGGTTTATTGGGCTGCATGGCCGGATGAGATACGCTCGGATACTATTTATCCGGATCGTTACGATTGGCATTATCAGGATATGCCGGCTAATCTTTCAGATTCTGCTGTTTGGGCGTTGTGGATGAGCGATTTGAATGCTGATGGTCGTATGTCTACGGCTGTAGGCGATTTACAGAAAGAGTTGGGTAAGCAGCGCTCCAACCGCGATGCGTTGATTTTCTTAGCGCATATCATGGGCGATATGTTCTGCCCGATGCACATGGCACATGTGGAGGATAAAGGTGGCAATCTGGTGGCTATGACTTGGTTCGGACAGCCGACCAATCTGCATCGTGTGTGGGACGAGAACTTGATTGAGAGTCGCGGCTTCTCCTATACCGAGTTTGCGACCATGCTGACCGATACATATGGAGCCGAGACGAAAGATATCCTCAACGAGTCATGGCAGGATGTTGTTTTAGGTACCTATCATATGACGAGCGACATCTACGCTTACCAACAGCACTTTGATGGTAATACTTACCATTATATTTGGCATTGGAAGACTCCACTCGAGCGCCAACTCTATCGTGCTGGGATATGGCTCGCTCGCGTGCTGAACGAGATGTATAGATAAGAAGATGAGAGATTTTACGGTCGTAGCATATCGTCAACTGTTGGAATCCCTGCTCAGCAAGGGTTATTCCTTCGTTACCTTCGGGGACTATTGCGGCCAACATCCCTCGGGACGTTTCGTTATTCTTCGTCACGATGTGGACCTAAGGGCAGACCATAGTCTGACGGTAGCACAGGTAGAGGCCGAATTGGGGATACGTGCCTCCTACTATTTCCGTGTGGTACCGGCCAGCAACCAACCGGATATTATTCGCTCTATTGCTGCATTGGGACACGAGATAGGGTATCATTACGAGGATATGGCCATCACACGCGGAGATGCGGATAAGGCTATCGCCCATTTCCGTCAGTGGCTGGCCTATTTCCGTCAGTTCTATCCTGTGCGGACTATTTGTATGCACGGAGCCCCTACCAGTCGCTATGACGGACGGGATTTGTGGCAGAAATATAGCTATCGTGACGAGGGGATTATCGGCGAACCTTATTTCGATATCGACTTCTCTAATCTCTTCTATCTTACCGATACCGGACGTTGCTGGGATGGTTTCCGCTACTCGGTACGCGATAAGGTGCCTATGCAGGATGAATGGATACGTCAGGGTAGAGTATATCACTCTACCTTCGACCTCATCTCAGCCGACTTACCTGCGCAGATGATGATGACAACCCATCCGCAACGATGGACAGATAAACCTTTACTATGGAAACGTGAATATGTAATGCAAAACATCAAAAACTGGATTAAACGTCTCCTCATATGGGTAAAAGAATAGTTAGTGACATATTTATCTGGATTTTCTCGGTTGTCATTTATATCTTGTGGCGATTGGTGGCAACCATCTTGGCCTATGTGGCGCTCTTTGGCGCTATGGCTGTGCTGTGGGTCATCTTAGGATTAATCTTCTATAAGTATTATCGCAGTTATCGTGAAGCTTGGTTTTGGCAAGAGTTTCTCTCGTTGCTTCTAACCGGAGGCTCCCTGATGCTAATCACCTGGTACACGTTGCCTCAGTTGGAAAGGCTCTTGGGGGACGATATGCCGGATATCTCTATGAGGGTAGCGTTGTGGATGATTGGTAACGTCATGATTGTTGATGAATTATGGATATTGGCTCTCCACTATTGGAAGTTCGCCGTCTCGATGACCGTTCCTGTTATGGAGATTGAGCCTCGAGAGAATGCGGTAGTGGCACGTCCTGACGAACCGCGTTCTCAGGCGTCTGTTGAGACTATTCATCAGGCTGTTTTGTCTCTCACTTCGGAAGAGGATTATCAAATGCTATGTGATAAGGCGAATCTGGAATCCAAACAAACGAAAGTAGTTGCCAACCGCGATCGTTTCTCGTTTATGCAGATTCCGGATTATCAGTATCGCACCTTGGTCGATTTGACGTTACTGAACGATGCACGTGGTATCAATAAACGTTTCTGTATCGTCAATCAAAAACTCCCGGATGACGGTCGTTATGTCTGCTGTTATCGTCCCCAGGAGTATGTTAAGAATAAAGTGCTGGCCTCCTATCCCTGGGGATTGAACTATATCGTTTATTTCTTCTGGTTTATATGGCGTCGTATCGTGCCGCGTTTGGTTCTCACTTCGCGTCTCCATTATGATTTGACGAAGGGACGTAAACGTATGCTCTCTAAGACAGAAGTCTTAGGGCGACTCTACTACTGCGGCTTTGCCGTAGACGAGATTGTGCCCATGGGACATATAGAATATGTCTTTGCTCATCGCCAATCGCAACCCTACGAGCAGGAACAGATGAAGGTCTATGGCCCCCTTATCAAACTCCCGCGTGTATGTAAGAATCGCGAGATAGTCTATTTCTATAAATTCCGTACCATGCATCCCTATGCCGAGTATATTCAGCAATATGTCTTTGACAATCGCGGAGGTATGAATATTGCTGACAAATCCGATAACGATTGGCGTATTACTTCTTGGGGACGCTTTATGCGTCGCTACTGGCTTGACGAATTGCCAATGCTCATTAACTTATTGCGAGGAGACCTTAAATTGGTGGGCATACGTCCTCTCTCTCGCACTATGTTTAATACCTATCCTCCGGAACTACAGGATAAACGTACCCGTTGCAAACCGGGACTTATTCCTCCGTTCTATATCGACCATCCTAAGAATTTCGAGGAGTTGTATGCATCGGAGAATAAATACTTGGACGAGTATTTCCGTCATCCTATATGGACGGATACCAAGTATTTCTTCCTTACGCTTAATAGTATCCTCTTCCATCGGATGCACTCGGCATAAAATAGCAACCTAAAGAAGTTTTTTTTGGACATATCAAAAATATTTTGTACTTTTGCACACAAAATTTGTTAACCTTAAGTAAATATGATTGAGCATTTGATTCCTTCGTGGATGTTAATCCCGTTTGTGGTGATGTTGTTATGCATTGCCGTGTTGCCGCTCATTCCGCATGTAGGCGAATGGTGGGAGCACAATCTGCACAAGTTGTATGTGTCCCTTATCTTAGGGGTGCCGGTAGGTCTATGGCTCTGCTTCCATGGTATGGGGCATGAACTGGAGCATCAGATGATTTACGACTATGTGCCCTTTATCCTTCTGTTGATGGCGTTATTCGTAACTACCGGAGGTATTTGTATCCGTGGTGACCTGATGGCAACGCCTACGACGAACACCCTTATTCTGGGACTTGGCTGGGGCTTGGCTTCATTTATGGGAACGACCGGTGCCGCAATGTTGTTGATTCGTTTGCTGCTGAGTACTATCTCACAACGCAAATACAAGGTGCACACGGTGTTGTTCTTCATCGCTATTGTAGCTAACTGCGGAGGTTTGCTCTCTCCCTTAGGCGATCCTCCATTGTTCCTGCTCTTCCAAAAGGGTACACCCTTCATGTGGTGGATGCAGAATATGTTGCCCGAATGGGCTTTGACGGGAGCATTGTTGCTCATTATCTATTTCTTAATCGATACTTATTACTACCGCAAAGAGCCGTTAGAGCACAGAGAGGCTGATGCCCGCGAGACGAAAAAACTGCAATTCAGCGGACTTATCAATATCTTCTGGCTGCTATGTGTCATAGCCTCTACGATGTTCATCAACTCTACCTATATCCCGGCTATGGGGGCACACGATGCTCCGTGGTACTTAAAGTTGCTGCGTGAATGGTGCTTTATCCTTATTATCGCAGCTTCATGGCTGACGACTAAGAAACAGGTGCGGGTCAATAACAACTATTCATGGACGCCTATTCTGGAGGTTGCATGTGTGTTCTTGGGTATCTTTGCTACGATGACACCTGCGCTGATGTTCCTCCAGCAGCATCCGCTTCCTGTTCATAAGGCTTGGGAATTCGTTTATTGCACTGGTGCCTTGTCCGCCTTCTTGGACAATGCGCCTACAGCTATGGTCTTCCATGCTACAGCTACTACTATTGATGTACCCGGTGTAGAACTGGTAGCCGGTATCGCGCCCGAATTTTTGAAGGCTATCTCGATGGGTGCCGTCTTCTTTGGAGCGTTGACCTATATTGGTAATGGACCTAACTTCATGGTTAAGGCGATTGCCGAGCAGGAAGGCATAGAGATGCCCTCCTTCTTCGGCTATATGATTAAGTTCAGCTTGGTCATCCTGTTGCCTGTTTATGTGATTGTTCAGATGCTTCTCATCTAATGTCATTCCTGGACCAAATAATATCGTGGTATTCGGCGCATATGAACTATGCGTCGATTACCGCGTTCATGGCTGTGGAGAGTTCGTTTATCCCCTTCCCCAGTGAAGTGGTTATTCCTCCTGCTGCTTTTGTGGCATCGCAACCGGAGAGTACGCTCTGTGTGAGCGGAAATTATTTGTTGGATGTGTCTATTATCGTGCTCTTTGGTACCTTAGGTGCTATGATAGGCGCGATTGTCAATTATGGCCTCTCTGTATGGCTCGGACGATTGATTATCTATAAGTTTGCCGATTCACGTCTGGGACATCTGTGTTTGCTCTCTTCCGAGAAACTTCAGCGTGCCGAGGCCTATTTCCGTGAGCGGGGAAATATATCTACGTTTATCGGACGTTTTATTCCCGGTATCCGTCAACTTATCTCTATCCCTGCCGGTTTGGCGCGTATGCACTTCGGTGCATTCCTGTGGTGGACCTTCTTAGGCGCTTTCTGCTGGAATTGTATCTTGGCTGCCGTGGGGTATGTGGCTGCCGGTCAGATGGAGCGCATCAAACAATATAGCCACGAACTGAGCGTGGCTATACTGGTGGTGGCAGGAATCGCTGTCCTGTATTTTGTCGTTCGTAAACTTATTGCTTTAAGAAAGCGCTAATCTGTTTGCGTTTCTCTACTAATGCTGCTATGCAGCATCCCAACAACCAACCTAAAAGCAGTCCTATCGCGCAACTCTTAGTACGCGAGTTGATGGGTTTGTGGTCAGCTACAAAATGGTTGCGTAATACGACAGGGGCTTGCGAATAGGCATACATCTGTTCGTGCAGCGCCTTTCGCTCGGCAAACTCATCGATGTCTTCCGTGAATAACTTGATTCGACGATCGCCTACTACAAAGGCTGATGACCACGGATTATTGCTCTTCTGTCCCGTAGGTGCAGGAGCTTGGTCGAAATAGAAAGCAGTTGTCAGACTATCTAATTTCTCAAACTGTTCCTGCTCATAACGATACTGACGGTCGATAGACGGCTTCACTACCTCATAGGCTTCACGGAACATTCTATTGCTGTTCATATAAGCCATAATATGCTCCTCCAACTCGGGCAAAGCATCTACCGCGCGTGTGTAGAAGCGCAACCCGATCATGTTGGGCATACGTACGTCTAACGTGTCTGTCGCGGGAACACGTTCCGCATAGTCTACAAAGTCGGCTGTTCCATCGTGTTTGGAGTCGATGACGTAGAAGCAACGGAAAGCAGTCATGCGCATAGCCAGACTGTCGCTGATATGCAGCATCGTACTGCGGTTTTGCAAACGTGAACCGGGGATAAAATGCTCTAAAGCTAAGAAGTGCTCTTTAGCTGCTTCTACGGTCGGACCGTTCAGAATAGCTACCGCATTGACCGGATACCAGCGGTTGGCCGGACGAGAATACAGGAACCCGGCTACTATACCGGCAATAATAAAGAACACTACCCACCATTGACGGAAAGTCAATCGTAGCGCTTCGGCAACTATGTGCAGTATCCATTGTACACCGCGGTATATGGCCTGTGCACAAGCCTTGCATAAATCAAAAAAATTCGTCTCTTTTTCCATATCAAATCAAAAATCTTAAATCAAAAATCTTAAATCCTAAATCTTAAATCTTAAATCCTAAATCATAAATCATAAATCCTAAATCATAAATCATAAATCCTAAATCCTAAATCCTAAATCATAATCCTCCCATCATCTTCTTCCTCTCATCCATGCGGCAAAACCACGACGTACAGGCTGAGATTGCTGAATAGTATCTGTCAGGTCTATCTCTACGGGTTGTGAATCCGTAGGTGCCTCATTGGCTTGAGAAACAGCGGGTTTCGGCTCTTCTTGTGCCGGTTGAGTCTCGGTTACAGTTACCTCTATTTCCTCTTCCTGTTTCGTTTCTTGGGGCTTTTCCTCTTCTGCCGGAGCTTTTTCTTCCGGATAATTGGTCACAATAGCTTCGTCTACCGATGGATTGCCGCTACCTTCATCCAACGAGGGTATGTCGCTCACCTCATAGCCGGTAGCGATAATGGTTACGCGTACGTCTTCAGCCAGGCTTTCGTCAATGGAGATACCCCATTGTACTTCTACATCTTCACCTACCTCTTGTACGAACTCGTGTACCTGATCAATCTCTTGGGTGAGGATGGCGTGTTCCTTCGAGCAATACAGTTGCAGCAATATACGCTTGGCTCCATGAACATCATTGGCATTGATGAGGGGCGATTGCAAAGCATTATTGATGGCTCTGTGAATACGTTTCTCACCTCCTGCCTGACCAACGTTCATAATAGCTACCTTACCATCCTTGAGGGTGTTGTATACATCCGCAAAGTCGGTATTGATATATCCGGGTACGGTGATGATTTCGGCAATTGACTTAGCTGCGTTGCATACTACATCATCCGATTTGGAGAAGGCGTTCAATAGGTTCAGATCAGGATATATCTGACGTAGTTTCTCGTTATTGATGACCAATAATGCATCTACATGCTCGGCCAGCGTAGCAACACCGGTCATAGCTTTGCGAATCTTTGGTTTTCCCTCAAAGGCAAAGGGGATAGTCACTATACCTACGGTCAGAATCTCCATCTCTTGCGCCACTTCAGCTACGATAGAGGTAGCACCGGTACCGGTACCTCCACCCATTCCTGCGGCTAAGAACAGCATCTGTGTTCCGTCGTTTAAGGCTTCGCGAATGCGGTCACGACTCTCTTCGGCCAATTCTTTGGCGCGCTCGGGACGACCACCTGCTCCCAGACCGGGGCCTAATTGCAATTTGGCCGGTACGGAACTGCGCCCCAAGGCCTGTTTATCGGTGTTGCAAACCAGGAAGGAGACATCTTTGATGCCCTTGCTGTACATGTAGTTGACGGCGTTGCAACCACCTCCACCTACGCCCATCACTTTGATGATGGCATCGTCCCGCAACGGGAGATCGATGGTTAATAATTCGTCTTCCATATCTTTTGTGTTTGTTTATTCGTTAGGTTGATCGGTAAATAGTTTCAGCACCTGCTGCGTAATCTTATCGATACCCGTAATAGTGGGTGGATCGATAGTCTTGCCGGGATGTGCGTCACGATAGTCGCTTCCTAAGATGAGTGCGCCTACCAGACTGGCATATCGTGGCGAGCAGAACTCATCATCTGTCGTTCGGTCGAGCAGGGTAGCATGACTGCCATACGTCACCTCTATAGGCGTACGTGCTTGAATGAACTCCATCATACCATTAAGCATACTGCCGCCACCTGTGATGTACACAATGCGGATACGCTCTGCAAAACGGTTCAGTTCTTTGAGTAAGGGAGCCAACATCTTCTCTAAGTGTTGTGCAATACGTTGGGTAACCTGCTCGTTGGATAAACGTATGTCACTTCCGTCTGTGGCTTTTATCTTCATCATATAGCGGCGCTCCAATACATCTGTTGTGGCCGCTCCGTGTTCACATTTGATGCGCTCGGCTATGGGGAAGGGGATACCCCAGTCGCAAATGGCTTCCGTCAGGTGGTAACCTCCATAGGGCACCATCTTGGTGCTTAGGTACTGATTGCCCTTGTAGACCGACAAGGTAGAAGTCTGAGCTCCTAAGTCCAATACGGCACAACCATCGTTTAATACGGACGGGTCTTCAAACGCAAAGGCACTCAGTAATGCATCCGGACGGACAAACGAATACTCGATGGTACGGCATGCACGGTCGAAACTGTCCTGTATCTTTTGCCGGATATCTTGTTTGCCGATAAAAGCGGTATAGTGTCCCTCAATCATCGTGCCCTGTTGAGCAGGAGAGGGCGTGTTCTCTTGTGTCTGGCCGTCAATAACGAAATGACTCGGGAATAAGTCCAGAACGGCTATGTTGGGATACTTGGTCTCTAATTTCTCTTGGCACTCCTGACGCAGTTTCTGCATCAGCGTGGCTGTTAGCGGTTGCCTACGGATAAGGTCGCGTTTGGCATGAATAGGTACAATTTGCAGCGATTCGCCTCCTACTAAGGTAAACGCTGCCGGCAGCTCATCCAAACCGATACGATTGGCCAGCAACATCAGCAACTCCTTAATCATATATCCGGCACTGGAGGTTTGCACTACCGTGCCCCGGCTGACACAACTGTATTTGGCACTCTCTTCGTATCCTAAGATATGAAGCATGTCCTGGCCCACTTTCTCTGCAGCAATGGCCCGTACACTGTCGCTACCCAATTCAATAGCCACCAAGGGTAGTGTCTCTGCTATTTGTCTCTTTTGTTTCTTCGGCATCGTGGAGTGTCTTTATTACCTGCCCACCACTTGGTGGTTGTATCGTATATCCAATTCTTTATACACGCTGATATCTATTCCTTCCGGAGCCTTTTTGTACCATTGGCGTAACTTACGCAATTTGTTAGATGCTTGTGCCAATTCGCCTAAGACGATACAGGCTTGTCCTTTATGTTGATGCAGGATAATCAACTTCGGATTACGCACCTCGATAGAAGCTATCCGCTCACGCCAATAACGATCGGTTTGCAACCATAGCACGAAATCGCAGAGTTCTTCCTGCGCCATCCGGTGACCTATATTGCCGGTAGCAGTCATAATAGGATTGGTTACTGAGGCACGTATAGGCATTATCTTGCGGTCGGTATCTACAAAATAGCTCTCACCGGCTGTCACTACACGCACGATGGGTACTCGTTGTGTCAAACGGATACGTACGCCGTGATTGGTGGTTAAATAACTCTCTGCCGTGCGCACCATGTCGTGCGAGCGAATGAGATGCTCTATGGCGTCTGTCGATATGGATTCTATCGTTCTGCCTACGGGATACAAGCCATGGAGCTGTAACAACTTTGTCAACTCTTCTTCGCCTACATATTGCCGTTCGTCGCTATCGCTGATGATTATCGCTAACGATTTGCATATCGGCGCTCCCGAGGAAACGGGTGGGGTATAGCTCAGGGCAAAAATCAAGTATGCTGCCACTAAGGCTGCCGCTATCGAGAGTAATATGATGCGAACTTTTTTCGTATTACAGCGTCTCTAAACAATTCGTTATCTCGGGTATGAGTCGGTCGATATCTCCTGCCCCTACCGTCAGTACTACTACTGGCTGTTGAGCCTGTTGTATCTTGTCTTTCAGTACTTGTGTCAAATCCTGTTTCTCCACTATCTGTTCCCCTATTAAGGCACTTGTCACACCTTCTATGGGCTTCTCGCGAGCCGGGTAGATGGGGAGCACAATCAGGTCGTCCACCTCACGGAGTGCCTCTCGAAACTCGTGCGCAAAATCGCGCGTACGCGTATAGAGATGCGGCTGGAAGATACCTATCAATCGGCGCTCTGGATACAAACGACGTATGCTGTTGATAGCAGCCTGTATCTCAGCCGGATGATGTGCATAGTCATCGATGTAAGTGATACGAGGGGTGTTGACATGGATATTGAAACGTCTCCATACGCCCTTAAAACTCTTCATCTTCTCTTTCAACTCTTCACCCTTCATCCCTTCATCCATTACATACACTACAGCCATGGCTGCTACGGCATTTTCGATATTTATCCATACGGGCACACCTAACTCAATATCTTTGATGGTCTCCGTGGGAGTATGAAAATCGAATCGTATCGTCCCATCCTCTACGCGGATATGGGAGGCATAGAAGTCGGCCGGTTCGGTAGCGGAATAGGTGTACAATCTCACTCCTTCTTGCAACCGAGGTGTCAACGCTATCCCCTTTTTCATTACCAACGCACCGGTAATCAGGCTGGTATACTGGGCAAATGCTTCGCGATAGGCTTCTTCGGTACCGTAGATATCCAGATGGTCGGCATCTACAGCGGTAATAACAGAGATATAGGGCGTTAGATGGTGAAAACTCCTATCGTACTCATCCGCTTCTACTACTACATATTCGCTCTCTTTGTTTACCAGCAGATTGGTGCCGTAGTTCATGCTGATGCCTCCTAAGAACGCATTCGTCTTACCCAACAAATGGGCCAGCATAGTGCTGGTCGTCGTCTTTCCGTGTGTGCCCGCTACGCATAATGCGCGCTTCTGACGGGTAACCAGGCCCAATACCTCAGCACGTTTGCGGATTTCAAACCCGTTCTCCCTTAGATAGGTGTAAATCTTATTCTGTTCCGGAACGGCAGGTGTTCGTACCACCAACGTGTGCTGAGGAGAAATCTTCAATCTCCAATCTCCAATCTCCAATTGATCGTCTCCATAGATAATCTCAATCCCCTCCTGTTCCAATTCGCGCGTCAGAGCCGATGGAGTCCTGTCGTAGCCCATCACGCGTATGTGTGCACCATCTCCTGACGTATTTTGCTGATGAAAATACCTCGCTAAGGCTGACATGCCTATTCCTCCTATGCCTAAGAAAAAATATGTCTGCATCTCGTTTCTGCACATAACAGCGTGCAAAAGTACAAAAAATTTTTGATACGTCAAAATTTTATTGTATCTTTGCCGAAAATTATCACAAATACCTCTCTACAGTAGCGTTATGAAAAAGATTCTTTGTACTCTGTTGGTGGCTGTCTTGGTGTCTTCGATGGCCGTGTATGGTAAGAAACATCCTAAGCCGTATATTGCTAAAGAAGCCTTACCCGATTTATTGCGTATCATGCCGGCTCCTCCGGCTTTTGACAGTCCTGAGTTTGCCGCGGATGCTGCGCGCTATTGTTGGGGTAAAGAACAGCGTTTGGACTCGGCTCGTCTGGCTGTGGCTATTGCTGATGCTGAGTGGGATAACCTGGAGAAATTCTTTGCCCAATGGAAAGAGGCATTCGGCCTGCAGATAACGGAGCAAAATACTCCCGAGATATACAAACTCTTGGTTACCAGTCTGGCTACGACCAATCCTATGCGCAAGAAAATCAAGGCCTACTACCATCGTCAGCGTCCTTTTGAGCGCTACAACGACCCGATGCCTTCGCACGAGGAAGATGGTCTGCGTGGGGAAGGCAGTTATCCCAGCGGACATAGTCTGCGCGGTTGGACGTTGTCTCTGCTCTTAGCTCAGATTGCTCCCGAACGTGCTAACGAGATTTTTGTGCGCGGTTGGGACTATTGCACCAGCCGTGTTATCGTGGGCGCCCATTGGCAAAGCGATGTCGATGCTTCGCGTGCGGCTGCCAGTATAGGCTTCTGTGCCTTGCAGGGGAGCGAACAGTTTATCGCCCAGATGAAAAAAGCCCAAGCCGAATACAGGGCTAAGATGGCTGAGAAGTAAAGAAGATTCGATAACCTACTTCGCAGTTGACACACTCGTGGTGTTGACAATAGTTTTGGTATAGATGCAGCAAGGCTTGTGAGTCAGCTGCATTGCGAATCGTCTGTCCTAATACGCGCCATTGTCTCACTATCGTATTATCCTCTGCTCCAATGGTTTCCATCATCGCTATGGCATTGCTGGTAACTGAGTTGTAGGCGAATTTGTACGGGATGACGGTATTGATAAGCAGTATATCTATCGACGCTCGGCTCAATCCGTCTTGTGCAAAGAGGGCTACTAATTGGTCTATGTCGGTCGTGTCTATCACCTTGCGGAACAAAAATTCCGAACGGTGTAGCAGAGTGGCAAACTGCCGAATACGTCGCTCCGGACTGTTCTGCGGACGGATACGTCCCAACTTCCATAGACTGCCGTCGATGGGTGTTAATCCGAATTTGGTGCGCAAGAAAGCATACTCGCGCTTCAACGGCTCATCCCCAATAGGCAATCCTGATTGACCTAACAGCATGGCCGTCAGTTGGAATAAGTTGTCGCGATGTTTGAGAAGTGCCGATAAGGGTGTTGCAATAGCTAATTCTTCGAAAGGCACACTATTGGTATGAAAACCGAAGTTGCGGGCCAAGGAGATATAAAAAGCTTGTTCCCAACTGCCCTTGGTGATAGCCAGCAAACGCTCAATAGAGGCGCGCTTGCATTCCAATCGTTTGCGCAGCAACACTTGTCGCCATCCTTCGGTCAATAGTTGCGGATCGTCTATCAATTGCTTGGCACATCCGATACGTCCTTGAGCACTATCCATCTGCTGTGCCTCTTGCAATAGTCCTGTCAGGTAATCTTTATCCCCGGGATACTGTAGCGCGCATTGTACTATCTTTTCTCCGCACGAGTTAACTACCTCTTTATCAGCGTCTCTTACTACATGCAATATGATATTGTCGTATGCTATGTCCTGATGATGCTTATGCTTGTACCAGTCGCTGGAATGGATATGCAGTTCTACATTTCCGACCCACTCGCGCTCTCCGATACGTATGCGGGCATGGCTATAATCCGGACCGGCATCGTGGTTATGTTCTCCTACGGAAAGAATCTCAATCTTCTCTCCATCTGTCGTCTGTTGCGCATAACCTGCCCATAGACAATGTTCCCAAATATAATGCAGTAAAATCTCCGGCATACGATGTCTGATAAAATCGACTGCAAAGGTACAATATTTTTTTTATTTATGCAACTTTTTACGCATTTTCTTGTTTATGTCGCGAAAAAGCAGTACCTTTGCAGCGCAAATGGATAATGCCATGACGATAATTTTTGACTTGGACGGAACGCTGCTCAACACCATTGATGACTTGGGCTATGCTTGCAACTATGCCCTGGAGCATACCGGCTATCCGACGCACCCTATTGAGGACTACCCGCGCATGGTGGGCAACGGCATTAACAATCTTATTCTCCGTGCCCTGCCGGAAGAGGTGCGCACCGAAGAGACTATCCTGAAGGTGCGGGAATATTTCGTACCTTATTATAATCAGCACAACTGCGACTACACGCGTCCGTACGAAGGCATTCCGGAGTTGTTAGCGACCCTCAAGGCGCAAGGCCATCACCTGACTGTAGCCAGCAATAAGTACCAGGCCGCATCGGAGAAAATCGTCAATCATTTCTTTCCCGGCATCTTTGATGTCATCCTCGGCGAACGCGAAGGTATTGAACGAAAGCCGAATCCCCAAATTGTTTATGATATTCTTTCAACATTAAACATTAAACATTCAACATTATACATCGGCGACAGCCTTGTAGACAAGGACACAGCGGCCAACGCCCACGTGCCTTTCTTGGCGTGTTCGTGGGGATTTGTAAGCCGTAAGACGCTGATGGAGAATGGAGTGGGGCGCATTGTCGATAAGCCGCAAGACTTACTCTTGGACATCTATATTCAGCAAGAGATTCTGCCGCAGTACGATGCTTTTGACGGTGGGCACAAGCGTGATCATGCGGAAACAGTCATCCGCGAAAGCCTCAAACTGGCACGTGCCTACGAGGCCGACGAGACTATGGCGTATGTCATTGCTGCGTACCATGATCTGGGTCTGAAGTTCGACCGCGAACACCATCATATCCATTCGGGTGAGATTTTGATGGCTGATGAGCACCTGCGGAAGTGGTTCACGCAAGAGCAGTTAATGACTATGCGAGATGCGGTGGAAGATCATCGTGCCAGCAGCAAGAATCCTCCACGTACCATCTATGGCGCTATTGTCGCCGAAGCCGATCGGCAGATCGACCCGCTTACTGTCGTGCATCGTACCATGGCGTATAGTCAGAAACTCTATCCCGATGAAGATTTTGATACTTTGTATCAACGCAGTCTGGAGCACCTGCTCGAGAAATATGCCGAAGGCGGTTACCTGAAGCTTTGGCTCAATAGCGAACGCAATATCCAAGGTCTGGCTTCCCTCCGTGCTCTCATCCGCGACGAACAACAACTGCGACACTTATGCCGCGAATGGTTTGACAATCAGAAGCATGACTAAGCTACTTTTCATATTATTTGCATATATGCGAAAAATGTTGTACCTTTGCACACAATTTCTTAACATGAAACGGATATGTGATTTTATTGCCAAGTGGATGGGGGCGATAGTGCTGATAATAGCAGCAATAAGTCTTATTGCGCCTTCATCGCTCGCATGGATCGGCACATGGGTTATCAATCCGATGCTGGGTGTCATCATGTTCGGCATGGGGCTGACACTTTCGCCTCAAGATTTTCGAATTGTGCTGAGTCGCCCGAAAGATATCCTTATCGGTTGCCTCACGCAGTTCACCGTTATGCCGCTGTTGGCTTGGGGCCTGACAAGAGTTTTTGCGCTTCCTCCGGAACTGGCGATAGGAGTCATTCTGGTCGGTTGCTGCCCGGGGGGAACGGCATCGAATGTGATCACTTATCTGGCCAAAGGCGACTTGGCGCTGTCGGTGGGTATGACCGCAGCATCCACCTTGCTGGCACCGCTGCTGACGCCTCTTCTTATCTGGCTATTGGCCGGCACGATGGTCGATGTGCATACATCAGCGATGCTGTTGAGTATCGTATATATCGTTATTCTGCCCATCGTCTGCGGACTGCTGTGCCAGCGTTTCATCCCCAAGATGACACAGAGTGTAACGCCTTATCTGCCTGCGTTCTCGTCTATCGCGGTTGCGCTGACCGTAGGCATTGTCGTGGCGCACAATGCCGATAGGCTGATGACCGCAGGTTGGCTCGTGATGCTCGTGGTGATGCTTCATAACGTGTTCGGCCTCGGTATCGGCTATCTGGTCGGTCGCCTATTGCGTCTGCAACACCCCAAGAGCGTGGCGCTCAGTATAGAGGTGGGGATGCAGAACTCCGGTTTGGCTACCTCATTGGCTGTGATGCATTTTGCGGCCTTCCCCTTAGCTACTATCCCAGGCGCCATATTCAGCGTATGGCATAACATCAGCGGCGCAATCGCTGCGCGCATCTATTCCCGCATATGAATAACTACGAGATAATATCCGATCGACAGGAGCGCGTATTACGCTACTTGGACGAACACCACATCCCCTTCACAACCTACAACCACCCGGAAGGTAAGACCATCGAGGAAGCCAAACGCTGGTGGCACGACGACGGGAGTGTGCATTGCAAAAACATCTTCATGCGTAATCACAAGGGCGACCAGCATTACCTGATTTGTTTCCCATGCGATTACGATTTGGCGATTCATGATATCGAACATTGGCTCAAAGATGTCCTTGTCTCACAGGGTCTCAAGGCCCCCGGTAAACTCTCTTTTGCCTCTCCCGAGCGGATGATGCGATATCTGGGGCTCGAACCCGGCAGCGTCAGTCCATTCGGACTTATTAACGATACCGAGCACCATGTGATTTTGTTCCTGGACAGCCGATTGAAGGACGCCGAATCGCTGAGTTTCCACCCCAACGATTGTCGCGGTACGGTGGTGATTAGTCAGGCCGCTTTTCAGCAGTACCTGTCTTGTGTGGGCAATAAAGTGGAGTACATCACAACGTGCTAAGTGGCCTATTCGTTTCGTGCATATTTCCCGTACTACAAGCGCAACCTCAAGTTGGCGTTTCCAGTCATGCTGACGCAGTTCGGAGCTGCGTTGGTGGGACTCGCGGACTCGATCATGGTGGGGCATTACGGCACGACTGACTTGGCTGCTGTCAGTTTTTCTAACGCGCTGTTTTTCACGGTGATGGTGTTCGCGATGGGAGCTCTCATGGGCATCACACCTTTGGTGGGGCATGTACATGGTAGGCTTGAGAAACTGCTCCAACAAGGCACCACGGACGAAGAGATTGCTCATAAACATGAACAGATCACGTCCTATCTGACGAACGGCCTGATCTTCACGGCACTCATGAGCCTATTTTCCTTAATTCTCTTGGCTCCCTGTATCGGTTTCCTGGACGCGTTCGGACAAGAACCCGAAGTGGTGGCATGTGCTCGGCCGTACTACATCCTCATCGTGCTATCCATTGTGCCTTTTTTGCTGTTCACGTTCAGCAAACAGTTCCTTGAAGGACTCGGCAACACGACTATTGCGATGCTGATCACGATTGGTTGTAACTTGCTGAATATCTTGCTGAACTGGGTGTTCATCTATGGTCACTGGGGACTCCCCGCGATGGGTGCAGAAGGGGCAGGATGGGCGAGTCTGATTGCACGCTGTCTGATGCCGGTTTGTTTCTTCATTGCGATGCTTTGCAAAGCCGATTGGCGACGGTATCTCACTTCCATGCGTAGGTTTCTAATCACCCGTCGCGAAGTGGAACATCTGCTCACGATAGGCATGCCGATAGGCCTGCAGTCCTTCGCGGAAGCTTTCCTTTTCACGGCTTCGTTCGTCATCATCGGCTGGATCAGCAAGGAGTCTCTGGCTGCGCACCATATCGCGAACCAAATGGCGGATCTGACGTTTATGTTGGCACTCGGTATCGGTTCAGCAACCACTATCCGCGTCTCGCACCAGCTGGGCAAAGGCGACCTGCAAGCCGTGCGTATGGCGAGTCACGCGTCCGTGCATCTATGTCTGCTGATGAACACCATCGGCGCGGCAATCATGATCTTTGGACGAAATATGATACCGTATATTTTTACGAGTGATCCGGAAGTGATTCCTATCGCTTCGACGCTGCTCGTGATTGCCGGAACGCTTCAGTACGCAGATGGACTGCAATGTATCGGTGCGGCCATGCTTCGCGGCATCCAGGATGTGCGCGTTCCGATGAGAATCGCGTTATTCGCCTATATCGGTGTGGCGCTGCCTCTGGGACTCGCACTCACGTTCCCGATGGGTCTCGGAGCAAAGGGGATGTGGATGGCGTTCGTCATGGCTCTTGCTATCCCGGCTGTCCTCTTCCATGTGCGGTTCCATCGACAAATGAAACGACTCAATTTCAACGGTTTAGACGAAATAGAATAGTATGAAGAACGAAACAATCGTACCCCTTGAGGGTAAAGAAGTTAATCGTGCCTTTATGGCTAAGAAACGAATCCTCTTTTATGCCATGTTGGCCGTGGTTCTTGCGGCATGTCAGAAGTACCAAACGCTCGAAGAACGAGCCGCTGAGTTATGTGCGTATATCCCGGATCATGAGTTGTTGGAAAAGTCTCGCGACTACATGACGGAAGATTTCTACGCTGTGCTCGACACAATGTTTTATCGTCTGCCGCAACACGAAGCGCTGGACCATGAGTGGCTCTATTATTTCGTCACCGGCAATGGAGGCACGATTGCTGATTATGAGGTAGTTAAGGTCGAACAAACGGACGAAGACCATGCCGTTGCCACTATCTCCGTGAGCGAGGTATGGCCCGAAGGCATTGTGGGGGAAGAGGACGACGAACCGGAGGAGCATATCCTATCTATGGAACGCGTGAACGGACAATGGTTAATGTCCGATTTTGACGACCACAAAGCCGATTGTATCCGCTATATTGCCAATAATCGCAAGGAACAAGCCATCCGTCAAGCCATCAGCGATTATCTGCTCCGCGAGATTGCTCCGTACTACTTACAAGGCGAGATATGTGTTCCTTCGCTGATGATGGTGCGCGAAGAAGATTCTTGTGTGTGGGGCGATTTCTGGGTGTCCTGGTACAATATCTCCGGCGATACCCTCAAGACGGTTTCCAGAGGTAGCCATCCCGGTAGGATGATGCTTTCGTACGAAAACAACCAACCGCAAGTGGTTGCTTTTGAGCGAGTAGAAGACGGTTCACGGTTCATGCCTTCAGCCAAGCGGATCTTTGGCGATTATCTCGATATCTTCATGAATATGCACGCCAACGAGTCCGTCCGTGAAGCCGTTCGTCGCGAACAGTTATCCGAGTACGTGGGGCAAAACGGCCTGAATATTCATTACTATCAAGACTTCGGCTGGGAGGCTGTGGAATTATTTTGAAAATAAATTTGCGTATGTGCAATATTTTTTGTACTTTTGTACCCAAATTTTAAATGATTCGTTATGCTTATCAAAATCTATAGTGCCGCTCCTGTGGGCATCGAAGCCGTGAAAGTGACCATTGAGGTACATGCCAAACCCGGCTTTGAATTTATCCTGGTCGGACTGCCGGATACGTCTGTCAAAGAGTCGCACGAACGCATCATGGCGGCGTTGACAGTCAATGGGTTAGATGCGCTCCACCGTTCGTATACCATCAATCTGGCTCCTGCGGACATTAAGAAAGAAGGGGCTCTCTATGACCTTCCGTTAGCTATAGGTATGTTGGCCGGAGGCGAGAAAATCAAAACCACGGATTTGGGGCGCTATATGATGGTAGGCGAATTGTCTCTGGACGGCTCATTACAGCCCATTCGTGGAGCGCTGCCGATTGCCTTATGTGCACGAAAAGAGGGCTTTAAAGGCCTAATCCTGCCGGAAGCCAATGCGGAAGAAGCGGCTGTAGTAGATGGCCTGGAGGTGTATGGATTGAAGAACCTCATTGAAGTGATTCATTTCCTGAATGGTGAACCGAAAGATGAACTTAATCCGGACGAGCCATGGGTTCCGACACACGTTGATACGCAGCGATTATTTGATGAGTTAGCTTTTCCGACAGATGTGGATTTTTCGGACGTACGCGGACAATTCAAGGTGCGCAGAGCCGTTGAGATAGCCGCTGCCGGTGGACATAATATGATTATGATTGGCCCTCCCGGAGCCGGTAAATCGATGATTGCCAAGCGGATACCGACTATCCTTCCTCCGCTGACTTTGGAAGAAGCATTAGAGACGACTAAGATTCATTCTATTGCAGGTCTAACGAACAAGAAGAAGGGTGCGAATAGTGCGCTCATCGTGCAACGTCCTTTCCGTTCGCCGCACCATACGATAACGGATATGGCTCTCGTTGGAGGTGGCACCAATCCCCATCCGGGAGAGATTTCATTAGCTCATAATGGCGTCCTCTTCCTCGATGAATTGCCTGAATATAAGCGTTCTGCGTTGGAAGTGATGCGTCAGCCCTTGGAGGATCGGCATATCACCGTGGCACGTACCAAAGAGACAGTTGATTATCCGGCTTCGTTCATGCTCGTGGCTGCCATGAATCCATGCCCGTGTGGACATTATGGAGAGAATAACCCGGCTCATCCCTGCACCTGTACTCCGGCTCAAGTGCATCGTTATATGAGTAAGATTAGTGGGCCGCTTTTGGATCGTATTGATATCCAATGCGAGATTGAAGCTGTTCCCTATGATCAATTACGGGACGACCAACCGGGTGAGACATCTGCTGCTATTCGTGAGCGTGTACTCCGAGCCAGAGCTATTCAGACGGAACGCTTCAAGCATAGCAAACTCGTGCATTGCAACGCCATGATGAACAATAAGATGGTTCGTCAGTATTGTGCCTTAGATGCCGAGTCAGACAAACTGCTGGAGTACACGATGACTAAGTTAGGTTTCTCCGCACGTGCCTATGATCGAATCCTTAAGGTTGCACGCACAATCGCTGATTTGGAAGGCTCCGAGAACATTCAAAAGAAGCACTTGCTTGAAGCGATCTCCTATCGTTCTTTGGATCGCAATAACTACGCGGGATAATCTTAAAATCAAATACTTATGTTACGCATTGGAGACAAAATGCCGAGTTTTGCGGCAGCCGATGAAACAGGCAAAATGGTTACAAACAAAGACCTGATCGGCAAGAAAACAGTCATTTATTTCTACCCGAAGGATTCTACTCCGGGATGTACAGCCGAAGCATGTAACATCCGCGACAACTACCATGCTTTCTTGGCGCAGGGATACCAAGTTTATGGCGTAAGCAAAGACAGCCAGGCTTCGCACATCAAGTTCAAGGAGAAATACGACTTACCTTTCCCTTTACTCAGTGACCCGACAACGGAGATGCTCCAATCTTTTGGTGCCTGGGGTGAGAAGAAGAACGCAGTTAATCGTGCCCTTGCGGCTAAGACGAACTACGGCAAAGTCTCCATGGGCACTCTCCGCAAAACCATCGTTTTCAATGCCGAAGGCCTTCTTGAACGTATCATCGAGAAAGTCGATACAAAAAACCACACCGCGCAGATCCTTTAACGTTTCTTCGTCCATTGACTCGGGAGTCTATCCCGCATATTTTGCATTTCTTATCTCGCCATTTTTGGCTCGAACGATTATTTCGGTCACATTTTTGTGGCCGTTTTGCTTATATTCTTAACGTTTTTCTTGCATATATCAAAAATTCTTCGTACCTTTGCACCCGCAAACTCACGCTGGGGTGTCTGCATTGATACAACAGGGTGAGGGCGCAGACATATTTAATGGCGTTTACTAACGCTTGTTTTTGATCAATTGGAACCTGAGAAACTTCAATGATAAGTCTTCAAAAACAAGTAGCGTAGATGCCCATTGGGTGTACTATACACTCACGCGTACGTTGTACGTGTGTAGTTCAGTATATACACAGCGTGGGTTTCTGCATTGCTTATTTGAGACTTAAGGTTTTCTCAGGACCGCAATTGACAAATAAGCAACTAAAGAAATCCGCGTTTTTTATGGTGTACATTTCATTTGTTATTCCATTTTATGGAGTCGAAAAGTTTATTGGTCAATGTTTAGAGAGTATTTATTCTCAGCAAGTCCCAGAAGAAGAGTATGAAGTAATTTGTATTGACGATTGCTCTCCTGATCATTCAAGAGATATCGTTTTACAATATCAAAAACAGCATACAAATCTCTCTCTGATTGTTAACCAAGAGAACTTACGTCCTGGAGGTTGCCGTAATATAGGCGTTAACAAAGCTAAAGGGCAATATATTTGGTTCGTTGATTCAGATGACAAAATAGTAGAAGATAGTTTATCTACTTTCATTGAACTATGCGAACTGCATGAACCAGATGTTTTAGCGTTTAATTTTTCCAGAATAGATAGTACGAATTCATTTGTAGCTCAAGGCAATTCACATTCATCTGTACCTTCTTGCCTAGATGGTTTGTCGTATATACAACAAACTTTTGGCAAGGGGTATGAATTTTACATCTTTGGTTATCCGTGGAGTTATTTGTACAGAAAGGAGTATCTGCTAGAAAAGAATATTTGCTTCCCTGAAAAGTTATTATGGGAAGATACAGTGCCTCCTGCTAAGGCATTATTTGAAGCATCTAAAGTATTTGCGACAGACAACATAGGTTACTATTATCGTGTCAATCCTCAATCTATTACAGAAGAATATAACAAAAGGCGTCCTGCTGAATATATTTATCAATTTGCCTTTATTGCTGGTAAAGACGTTTTAGATTTTGCTCCAATGATTCCAGATAAAGAACTTCGCGACGTATGTTATAATGTGGCAAAAAACAGGTACTTTAATGCATTCGTATTAGAGATTTTACGTACCACTCATAAAGAGCGCAGACGATTCTTTAAGATGTACCATGACAACAGAACGAATCTATCTTTTATACAGCCATATTTGAAACCGCTATCTAAATGCATGCTAACCCCCTGCAGTTTATGGAATCTTGCCATTTCAGATATTATGGGGTTGGTATATCAACTAACGCATAAAAGGAGAAAATAACTCAAGCGCAAGACTTATATTAATCCTGCGCTTGAAATCTTCCTTCGACATTTCCGGATATTCTATTCTGGGCTAATATTACATCGTTCATTGGGTTGGATGTCATCCAACAGAGGTGTCCTGTGCTCGGCACTTTCAATGCCGAGATTACACCCTTCCGGTCCAACTCTTGGCGCTATCTCGCCAAGCATAAGCGCAGCACCTCATCGAGGTACTACGTTTGTTGTTTTTCTTCGAATTTTGCTGATTGTCAATCGGCATCCGATAGCACAAAGGTACAATAATTTTTCGAGATAAGCAATTAAAGTTTTGATTTTGCAATGATATATGCGTAAAATAATGCGTTTAAAAGCTCGCAGAATTGTAAAATAATGCATTTTGATTCCATGATTAAGAAATACGATTTTCTCATAGTTGGTTCCGGCTTATTTTGAGCAACCTTGGACAAATCTTTTGGATAAAATGCCGCTATTTTATGGAAAATATTACAAATTGAAGATTTTTTTGTAAGGAATCGCAGATTTTTCTTGCAAGAATCGGAGATTTTTTGTATCTTTGCAGCGGTTTTTAATGTAATTATGCCGAAAGGATAAGAAAACAGCTATGATAATACGTTCACAATGTCATGATTTTATTGCCAGGTTGCAAGAGCCGAGGCGAACAATTCAAGTAGTTGCAGGTCCGCGTCAAGTGGGCAAAACAACAATGGTCAAGCAGGCACTCCAACAGTTAGAAATACCTTCTCGTTTCTTCAATGCTGACGGTGTAGATGCGGATGACAAAGAGTGGATTGCCACCAGATGGGAGGAAGTGCGTGCGTTGTTACGCTTCAATCACTATGACGAGATTATTCTCGCCATTGATGAGATCCACAAAATCAACAACTGGAGCGAGCAAATCAAGCGCGAATGGGACGATGACACCTTCCATGATGTGAATATCAAACTGGTATTGTTGGGCTCATCTCGTCTGCTTCTCAAGAAAGGGCTTACCGAATCTTTGGCAGGACGATTTGAGATCATTCCGATGGGACATTGGTCTTTTGCTGAGATGCATGAAGCCTTTGGGTGGAATATAAATCAATATGTCTATTTTGGCGGTTATCCGGGCAGTGCTCCATATATCAATAATGAAACGCGTTGGCGCAAGTATATGCGTGAGTCTATCATATCACCGGCGATAGAGAAGGATGTGTTGCAAACCACATTCATCTACAAGCCTGCCCTCATGCACCAACTTTTTCACCTCGGCTGTGCCTATTCCGGAGAATTACTGTCCTACAATAAGATGCTTGGCTTATTGCAAGATGCCGGCAATGCGACAACATTGGTCAATTATCTGGAAGTTTTAGGAGAGAGCAAACTGCTTATCGGTCTGCCCAAATATGTGATGGACGCTTCGCGCAAGTACCGCACGATACCCAAACTGCAAGTCTTTAACAATGGGCTGCTAACTGCTTTAACGGATGGCATTTCGTTTGAAAAAGTGAGTACAAATCCCAAACTTTGGGGACGCTGGGTGGAGTCGGCTGTAGGATGTTTCCTGCTGGACAAAATAGATGATATGGAAGGAGAGTTGTATTACTGGCGAGAGAACGATGAAGAAGTTGATTTCGTGGTGCGTCGCGGTGATAAATTATTGGCTATCGAGGTCAAGAGCGGCAGACGGCAAAACAACATCGGTCTTGGCACATTCATGCAGCACTTTCACCCGCAACACTCGTTAGTGGTCGGAGGCAACGCAATGCCGCTGGAAGATTTTTTTAATGGAGATATTGAAAGTTTATTGTAATGAAATACGATTATCTCATAGTTGGTTCCGGATTGTTTGGAGCAACCTTTGACTACCAAGGCAACGCTGTGGTCAACTACACCTCGCACGATGTTCCCTATACTCGCGTCATCGAGCACAAGCATTTCGAATCTTTCGGCCAATCTGTCTATGACAATCCCAAAACCATAATCAGCCGTGAGTATTCCACCGAGTGGCAACCTGGCATGGAACCCTACTATCCCGTTAATGATGAGAGAAATGCCGCGCTCTACGCCCAATACAAATCCCTCGCGGACACCGAAAAGCATGTCCACTTCGGTGGTCGCCTCGCTGAGTATAAATACTACGACATGGCTCCCACCATTGAGCAAGCATAGAACCTCGCTCAACAGAAATTATAATTCTTTGTCAATTAGCCCGGAATCTAATTCCGGTTACATCGTCCATTACCTTGGATGTCATCCAACAAGCTGTCCTGTTTTCTGCGGTATTCCGCAGAGATAGTATCCTGCGCTCTTCTTTGTGTTATTTCTCTTTCTTCTTTTCCGCGGGATTAAATCCCGCAAACATTGGTTATTTTCACCAAATCTAACAAATTTCTCTCCAAATATTTGCATATGTCAGAAAAAAACACTACCTTTGCACCGTCATTTAGCTTATCGGACCGACGGTGAGTCGACGGTGAGCCGACAGTCAACCGACAGTCAAGGATAACGTCAAGCCTCTGTCAGGCTAAAAACGAACCAATTTTTGTGCAATATTTACTATATTATATATCTATATATAATATACAATTTAACACTCTTTTTATGGCAGAAATAGATACCGCGTCAGCGATCAACCAAATCCACGGCAAGACCAACGGAAGGGACTTCGGGTACTTTTACATGCGTAACGGCAAGCAATTTTATCGCACTCGCGAGGAAACCTACCAACAAAATCAGTCCCCAAAGCAGAAATACAACTCCGAGGTATTTGCATATGCCAATGCCTACATGGCGCAACACTACGGAACACCCGAAGGCAAACTCCAACTAAAAGCCGAGTTCGAAGCCGCAAACCACATCGGCTCCAACGGCAAAACCTACACCACCTCTTGGTCATGGAAATTCAACTCCCTCCAGTTCGAATACCGCCAATCTCACCCCTTTATATCATAATGATGCTAACAATCAAACAAATAGAATCCGTACGCAACGGCCTTTTTGAGGCATGGCTGGACGATGTGCATGTCGGTGAATTGACGTACCAACGTCCCATTCCGGGACGGATGATCATCGACCACACACGTGTTTTCGAAGGCTTTGAAGGGCAGGGCATAGCTCGTCAACTAGTCATGGCTGCTGTGGATTTTGCGCGACAGAATAGACGCACTATTGTTCCGGTTTGTTCCTATGCACGCAAGGTGCTAACGCGTACGGATGAATATATGGATATCCTTGCATAAACACAATGCCCACAACCCATGAAATAGAACATCATCCGCTGCAACCGACTCAACTGAAAAGAATCGAGGTTGTTGCCGCGGTGATCTTCGACGAGCGTGGACGAATCTTTGCTACGCAACGGGGGTATGGCGAATGGAAAGATTGGTGGGAGTTTCCCGCGGAAAAGAAGAAATCTTCGTCTTCGATACGCTCCCATTCGGCGTTTTCGTGGCGGCGGAGTTTGAGTTCTTGTTGGATACTTCGTAAATTTTCCTAAGGTCGTCCGGAATTCCAGTCTACTCACTTACTCACTGCCCATTTTTCAAACGAAATAATCGGTGCTTTTAAGCCATCTATTTCCATTTCTCCTTCAGTATCCCATGTAACAACACACATGTTCTTGCATTTCAGTTCCTCGCTTGTCTCCTCTAACGCTCCTTGCTCTCGTTTGTAAGTCTTAGGCAATGATAAATCATAACAGACTTGAACGATCTGCTCCACTTTATTTCCTTGCCGCAACACAAAATCCGCTTCTTTATTATTGCGCGAACGATAGTAAAAGAGTGTCAATCCGGGAACATATCCTCTATGAAGCAATTCGTCAAACACCATATTTTCCAATAACTTTCCCAAATCCGGAGATACACCAAATGCCTTCGCTTTCACAAAACCATTATCCACCATATATACCTTTTGAGGGGCTTTCTTCATCAACTGCAGTTTGTTATTGAATCGCGGTAGATAGAAGAACATATACGATTGTTGTAAATAACTGCAGTACTTGCTTACTGTTGTCTTACTCGTCATGCCTAATTCCTCTGCCAAAGAAGAAATAGTAAACTGACCTGTATAGTTGGACACCAGCCATTCTGCCAAGTTATACAGATCATCCGTTTTGTGGATCTTATATCGCTGAATGATGTCTTTGAGTAGCACCGTATCATACACTCCACGCAGATATGTCTCCGTCAGTTGACGTGTAGATATGATCTCCGGATAACCACCATTATGCATATATTCATCTACTTCGTGCATATATACCCCGCGTTCTTGGGGTGTTTCATTTGTTGTAGGAATACCAAGAAACCTCAGGTTTTCCGTCAGTGAGAATGGCAGTATCTCTATTTGCAAATATCGCCCACTCAACATGGATGACAACTCAGAAGAAAGCAACTTGGCATTGGAGCCTGTAATAACCATATTTATACCTCTACGATATAATGTCTCCACCCAACGCTCCCAAGCATCCAAGTTCTGTATTTCGTCCAACATCAAATACTGAAAGCCGGGATACACCTCTTGCAGAACTTGCATAATTTGCGATTCATCAAATACTTTCAGCAGTTGATTATCATCAAAGTTCAAGTACGCATAGTTCATGCCTTGCAACATCTGCAATCCGAACACAGATTTTCCTGCACGTCGAGGACCGATGATTACCTTGATTAGATTCGATTTCAGGTAGTCATCGATATTAAACTCGACTTGCCGTTTCAAATAGTTTTTTGAAGCCAGATAATCACGTTCTTGACGTTGTTGAAGCAGAATATTTTTCATCCTTTTTGTTCAGTTTTATCATTTGAGTGGACAAAATTACTACTTTTTGTCCAATTGTGCAAATATTTTGGTAAAATTATTACATTTTTATGCAAATTTTTGCACAAAAAGAGTATGCAAACTTTTTCCGCTCAGCGCGGTTGCGTTTGATGGTTGTATAGTAGCCGAAGCCGGCCATAGGATGACATCCAAGCCAATGAACGATGTAACCGGAATTAGATTCCGGGCTAATTGACAAACGTTTTTGAACCAGGATAAAATCTCTGGAAACTGACAAAAGTTGGATGTCGGAATACGATTCTTAGCCACAAGGGCACGATTATTCCCGACGCAATGAACAAAGTAATTAATGTTCGGTAATATACTCATCTAAAATCTTCGTGAGTTTTTCTGCTCCTTCTGTTGCTAAATGGTCGGAGTCATGAAAATCATCTTCCACAAAGCGAGAATCCTTAAATAAATTCAAATATTGCACATGATTGTATTTGCATGCCAAGCTATCACATGTTTCTATCATTAATGCGTATTGAGCCGAATCTACGCAATCATAATACGTGCTGCAAACGGGTGTCGTAATTATTAACACTTTCACTTGTTTTTCTGCGCAAGTCTTTATAATTGACTCCAGATAGCCAATATTCTCTTTAATAACAGGCTGTGATTTAGCAAGGTCTTTTGTATGGTATTTTGCTCTTTGTGGACCATCCATATACCAATTCTCTCCACGATGCTCTTTTGAACAACCCAGATCTAAACCCCAAGAATCACAACTATTATCGTCCACTCCTTTTATCCAATATCTGCCGACTCGTTTGATTTGTTTATACAAAGAAAGCGGATTTCCAACTACTTCAATATTATATTTTGGTTCCCATTGGTGGTATGGACAATCGTAATATATGCAGTAGTTCTTTATTCTCCACCATTCCTCTCCATCTTCCATCTTACTCGTGAGCGTAAAGTACGAGATAGGTAGCACTATCCATTCCAAAGAATCCGCTCTATCAATAAACTTATTAAAGATAAAAGCGTCGTATTTCAACGGTTGCGAGACATGTGCAGAGTTGAATGCTGGTTTAGAGAAATATCGTGGACTTATACCATAAAGACCATGTGACGAGCCAAATGTCCAAATACGTACGTGACTTATATTCTCTGTTAGCCATTTATTCTTAAAGGTATAATCATTTGGTACACTTCTCATACCAATTTCAAGTGCTAATACTCCCAAGAATATTGGCAGGAAAAAGCAAAATATCGTTTTTGCGAATCGCTTCATAGTTTAGAATTGGAAATAAATAAAGGTTTGTTCTGTTCCTGCATTTTGAATAATCATCCACACAAGCACATAATAGAAAGCTATTCGAATCCATTTGTATTTGCTTGCGTTTAGGACCTCAAGTCCATGTTGCTTATTGCGTTGTATCCATTCAATAACAATCATTACTATGATATACAAGTTTGTCGGATACACAATATATTCGTTCGGTAAAAAGAAGCGGTAACTGGCTCGTAACGTACCGAATTGCATCATTCCGCAGATGTAGTCCCATGCTTGCGTGATTGTTTCGGCTCGGAAGATAATCCAGCCTAATACAGCCAAACCAAATGTAACAAGTATTTGCACGGCTTCTTTCCAAGTAGGTAGGAAGCGACCTTCGGCGACTTGGTTGGTGTATTTGCGGTTCTGGCCGAGGAGAATGAGGGGGAGGAAGAGGATCGCATGGTACGCGCCCCAAGCTATGAAAGTCCAATTAGCTCCATGCCAAAAGCCCGACAGAAGGAAGATGACAAAGGTGTTGCGGACGATGATAAGTTTTTTGTAACGGTCGGGGTTTTGAATATGGGCAGGAATTTCTGGACGTGAGCCGCCTAACGGAATATAGACATAATCGCGAAACCAAGTAGTGAGGGAAATATGCCAACGACGCCAAAACTCAGCTATGTCACGCGAGAAATAAGGATTGTTGAAGTTGCGCATCAGTTTGATGCCAAAGAGTTTAGCGGTTCCGATAGTTATGTCCGAATAACCGGAGAAATCACCGTAAATCTGGAAAGTAAAAAGAATAGCAGCAAGGAGCAGGGTAGAGCCTGTTTGGGTGTCGTAGGTAGCCCATACTTGATCCACATAGGTCGCACAGTTATCGGCAACTACTATCTTTTTGAATAAACCCCACAGAATCTGGCGCATTCCGTCCACTGCTTGGTCATAATCGAATTTGCGGTTGGTTTGGAATTGTGGCACAAGATTTGTTGCGCGCTCAATAGGTCCTGCGACAAGTTGCGGAAAGAAAGCCACGTACGCAAAGAAAGCTACGATGTCGCGTGTGGGTTCAATCTTTTTGCGATAGACATCGATGGAGTAACTGAGTGCTTGGAATGTATAGAAAGAGATACCTACAGGAAGGATGATTTTTAGCAAAAGGCTATCCGTGGAGATGCCAAAGAGTTGTCCGAACTCGCGTACAAAGAAATCGTAGTATTTGAAGACAGCGAGGATGGAGAGATTAAGAACGATGTTAGCCGCTGTCCATGCTTTCGCAGTTTTGGGAGTTTGTGATTTAGCGATGAGCAATCCGCTACCCCACGAACAGAACGAGGTGAACGCGATCAGTAATAAGAAGCGCCAATCCCACCAGCCGTAGAAGACATAACTGGCGATGACAACGAATGCGTTTTGTAGCCGCAGTTTGAGAGTGTCATTTATGTGTGCGTACCCGATTGCCCAATAAATGAGGAACACGATGGGCAAAAAGAGTGCAAATTCGATAGAGTTAAACAACATAAAAAGTGTGAACTTCTTATGCGTTTACCGAGGTGCTTAGGAAACCTCCACCAAATATAAGAAGCCCACACTAAGTGTGAACATTACTTACATTTGATGCTGATTCCCATGAATCCCCAGTATTATCTCGGATTTATGAAAGGTTCCTAAGCTTCGGTAAACGCGAAATAATAATGCTTGTTAATATGTCTGCGCCCTCACCCTGTGACATCCATACAGACAGCCCAGCGTGAGTTTGCGAGTGCAAAGGTACGAAGAATTTTTGATATATGCAAGAAAATTACACAAAAACTTGTGTATATCAGAGAATTTTTGTAATTTTGCGGCAAAATAGATTTGATATGTACACTTGGGAAGAGCCGAAACAGAAGCCATACGCCATGTATATTCATGGTTTTGCATCGAGTCCGAAGTCCGGAACAAGGGCGTCGTTGGCACGTGCCTTGCCTGAATACGAATGGCTTGCTCCGGAAGTGACGCATGATCCGTTTGAGTCGCAGGAGATCATCAACGAATGGGCTCGGACTTTTGAACCGGAAGTGATTGTCGGGACGTCGATGGGAGGCATGTTGGCATTGTATGTCGATGCACCCAAAGCCACAAAGATCGTCCTCAATCCCTCTCTGGAGATGGATCGTACGCTACGCAAGATGGGGTATGGCAAACATCCGTACTTGCAAGAACGCGAAGATGGAGCGAAGGAGTTTGTGATTGACGAACCGATGGTGCAACGGTTTGTGGCGTTTAAGAAGGAACACACGTTTGTTCAGGGGATACGCAATATAGGTATTTTCTCGACGGACGATGAGTTACTTGGGCATGAGATGAGCAAACGTAACGCCAAAGTTATAGAAGAAGCCGGATTCGACATCATATGGTCTGCGAAGTTCGGTCACCGCTGCAACGACAATGCGGTAAAAGAGATTGTGAAACAACTCAAGAGTGTTTAAATGCCTACACCACCTGAAATAGAACGTCATCCGTTGCAACCGACTCAACTGAGAAGAATTGAAGTTGTCGCCGCAGTAATCTTTGACGAAAAGGGACGAATCTTTGCTACGCAACGGGGGTATGGCGAGTGGAAAGATTGGTGGGAGTTCCCTGGAGGTAAAATGGAAGCCGGAGAAACATCCCAGCAAGCTTTGCGTCGTGAGATCCACGAAGAGTTAGACGCAGAGATAGAGGTGGGTGAACTATTGCGAACTATCGACTACGACTATCCAAACTTCCATCTGACGATGCATTGTTTCCGTTGTAAACTTGCCGGAAGTCACGTCACACTTTTGGAGCACGAAGCAGCCAAATGGCTTTCTCGCAATGAGTTACAATCCGTCAACTGGCTCCCAGCCGATGAAGATCTCATCGACGAATTGAAGTAAGTGCTATGACCAAACAAGAGACATATCAGATACTGCTGCCGCAGATCGAATCGCTGGTAGCGGGAGAGTCGGACATGATTGCCAATATGGCGAATGTGGCTGCTGCGCTCCACGAGGCTTTCGGCTTCTGGTGGACGGGATTCTATCGCGTGGAAGGCCAACAACTCGTCTTGGGGCCGTTCCAAGGTCCTATTGCATGTACGCGCATCCCGTATGGTAAAGGTGTCTGCGGTACGGCTTGGCAACGCGCCGAAACCGTCATCGTCCCCAACGTGCATGAGTTCCCCGGACATATCGCTTGTTCCTCTGCCTCCAATAGCGAGATAGTTGTACCGATCCTGCATGATGGACAAGTCGTCGCAGTTCTTGACATCGATAGCAAGGACCTCAACACCTTCGATGAGACAGACAAACTCTACTTAGAGAAAATTGCAGAAATGCTAAAATAATTTGCATATGTGCGAAATTTGTCGTACCTTTGCGGCCGATAAGTATTAACCCATAAAACTTACAAACATTATGAAAAACGAAACAATCGTACCCCTTGAGGGTAAAGAAGTTAATCGTGCCCCTGAGGCTAAGAAAGACTTAAAAGGAACAAAAACCGAGAAGAACCTCATGGAGGCTTTTGCCGGTGAATCGATGGCTCGTAACAAGTACACCTACTTCGCATCGAAGGCGAAAAAGGATGGTTATGTGCAGATTAGCAAGATTTTTGAGGAGACTGCTGCCAACGAGAAAGAGCATGCAGAACTCTGGTACAAATACCTGAACGGAGGTAAGATCAACGACACCGCTGCTAACCTCGCAGACGCTGCTGCCGGTGAGAATGCCGAATGGACGGACATGTATGCTCGCATGGCAAAAGAGGCTGAGGAAGAGGGATTTATCGAGATTGCTGCCAAGTTCGCGATGGTAGGCGAGATTGAGAAACACCACGAGGAGCGTTATCGCAAACTCCTCAAGAATATCGAGGATAAGGTTGTCTTCTCCCGCGAAGGCGATTGCATCTGGCAGTGCTCCAACTGTGGTCATATCGTAGTCGGCAAGGCTGCTCCGGAAGAATGTCCCGTTTGCCACCACGCACAAGCGTATTTTCAGTTGTTAGCGGAAAACTACTAACAAAATTTATGATTTAAGATTTAAGATTTTTGATTTGAGCATTAATGAAAAAGGAAGAATTACTCGATAGGTGTATCGCTTTTTCAATTAAGATAAACAAATTGAGAAAGTATCTGCGTGAAAAGCAACACGAGTATAATAATTCTGACCAGATACAACGTAGTGGTACGAGTATCGGCGCCAACTATAGTGAGGCTTGTAATGTGGTAAGTAAGGCAGACTTTGTGAATAAACTATCCATTGCTCAAAAAGAAGCGCATGAGACTATCTACTGGTTGAAAGTTCTTTATGGATCGGAATTGATAAATAAAGAGCAATATGAAGATATGATATCTGATGTGCAAGAAATTCATAAAATCTTATCATCTAGTATAAAAACACTGAAAGAAAGTGATAATTTATAAATAAAACTAAATCATAAATTTGAAATTTGAAATCATAAATAATAAAAAATTATGATAGGAATAATTTTTTCGCTCATCACTTTGCCCTATGCGCCGAATGCACTGGAGCCGGTAATCAGTCAGGAAACGATTGAATATCACTACGGTAAGCACCTGCAGACCTACGTTGATAACCTCAATAAACTCGTTGCTGGAACGGAGTTTGAGTCCATGCCGCTGGAGGAGATTGTTGCCAAATCGCAAGGTGGCATCTTCAACAATGCCGGACAGATCTTGAACCACAACCTCTACTTCACCCAGTTCAAGCCTTACACCAATGAGCAATCAGAAATAATCGTACCCCTTGAGGGTAAAGAAATCATAAATCATAAATTTGAAATCATAAATGAATTGCCCATTATGAAGGCAATTGCTCGCGATTTCGGTTCGTTCGAAGCCTTCAAAGCGGAGTTTGAACAGAAAGGCACCACGCTCTTCGGTTCAGGATGGGTTTGGCTCGCAGCCGCCAAGGATGGCAAGCTTGTCATCACCCAAGAACCCAATGCCGGTAACCCTGTTACCAAAGGCCTGAAACCTCTGCTGACAATGGACGTCTGGGAGCATGCCTATTACATCGACTATCGCAATCGTCGTGCTGCCCATCTGCAAGCCCTCTGGCAGATTATCAACTGGGACGAAATCAATCGTCGTTATATTGAATAATCATTTAGGAGATTGTCACAAAATGAGTAATTAGTGACAAAAACCAACGAATATGTATAATGTTTTTATAAGGAGGGGGACAATTTGTCCCCTCCCTTTGAGTCGGTTACAATCAGTAACCATCTGCCTAATATTTTCGGAATTTTTTGAGATTTTTTTGTAAGGTGGAGAAGTGCTTTGACTTAGCACTTCGAAAATCGGAACGTTAATCGTACCCTTGTGGTTAAGAAAAGGGAAGGCTGTCGGGAAGACTAGCCAATCGAGAGAGAACTCCTCCAGTGTTTTTGACTGTTTTTTCCATAATAGCAGTTACATCCATTTTCGGAATTTTTTGATATTTTCGCCATTAAATAACAATGACATCTTGAATGTGGAGATTCATTGTGGATTGGCTATCTAAAAGCTTGTTTTTAAGTAGGCAATACAAAATGAAGATTCAAGGTACGGCAAGTACTATTGTTATTTAATGTTATTTTTCTTTATAATTTTTTTGGTTACGTAGAATATCAGAACTGCTATGATGGTGTTGTTTATGTTTTTGTTTTCGATTCAATTATAAACAGCCGTTGCTGCCGATTTTTCTCTAACTTTTTTTGATTACCTAAACCCCACAAATCTATAATTTCTATAATCTCCGCGCAGCGTTATCATCTCTATAATTTTCCCAATCCGGCACCTCTTTGCTCACCAAAACATAGCAAATCGCTTGCAAAATCAACAAATTCCGCACTTTTCTCCTCATATATTTGCATATATGAAAATTTTTTTGTACTTTTGCGGCTCGAATTGTTGTGCGTGCATGTATGTACATATACGTACATGTGAGACGCAACAACTAACAAACGCAACCAACAATGGAACTGCAAGAACTGCCGATAGGCGAACAAGTGTTCGAAACACTGAGGAGAGAAAGGTACTTGTATATCGATAAGACTGAGCTTATCTATTCAATGACGCAGAAAGGAACGTATTACTTCCTCTCTCGTCCTCGTCGTTTCGGTAAGTCGCTCCTCCTTAGCACCATTGAAGCCTATTTCCTCGGTAAGCGGGAACTCTTCAACGGCCTTTATATCGGAACCCATGAGCATGACTGGCCAATTCACCCAGTGTTCCATATCGATTTTAGTCTTCAGTCGTACGAAACGGAAACGGATCTGCAAGCAATGCTCAATGATTATCTTGCCAATCTGGAGAAGGTATATGGGGCGAGTGAAAGTGAGAGCACGATTACGCTGCGGTTCAAAGGACTGATACGTCGCGCTTATGAGAAGACAGGAAAAGGTGTAGTCATTCTGATTGACGAATATGATAAACCTTTGCTTGAGGCGATAGGAGATCCCGAACGGCAAGAGCGTTATCGTAAGGAGTTGCGTGGATTCTATGGGATATTAAAAGGGATGAATCAGTATATCCGATTTGCACTGCTTACCGGCATCACGAAATTCAGCAAAGTCAGTATCTTCAGCGATTTGAATAACCTGCGGGATATATCCATGACGAAGCCGTTTGCATGTCTGTGCGGCTTAACTGACGAAGAGGTGGATCGTGATTTGGCTCCATATATAGCTAACTATGCGGAGGAGAAGGGGACGTCGTACGAAGCGGCTCGTGAACTCATGCGTCGCATGTATGACGGATACCATTTCGTGGCAGACAGTCCGGGGTTGTACAATCCGTATAGTCTGATGAACGCGTTGCTCTGGAAAGAGTGCAAGGGTTATTGGTTTGAATCCGGCACACCGACTATGCTGGTTGAGATGCTGAAACGCCAACATTATACATTGTCGGATTTCGATGAATCGATAGATACAACACGTTTGGATAGTAAGGATGGCAGTGATGATAGTATCGTGCCGTTACTGTATCAGAGTGGTTATTTGTCCATCTTGCGCAGCGACGAGGAATCGCAGCAAACATGGCTGACGTTCCCGAACGAAGAGGTGCGGGATGGGTTCTTTAAATTCCTGCTTCCCTATTATACGTCTGTGCAAAAGAATCGAAAGAATCCGGCAATAGATGAGTTTGTTGCCGATATTCGAGAAGGCAACGTGGAACAGTTCCTCCAGCGCTTGCAGTCTTTCTTCGCGGACTTCCAATACGATGCCCAAACCACACCTGAATCTCATTTCCGTAATGTCCTCTATATCCTCTGCAAATTGATTGGTCTAAAAGTGGATGCGGAGTATCAAACATCGGATGGTAGGATAGATCTATTGCTGCGGACGGAGAAGTTTGTGTATATGATAGAATGCAAAATAGACAGCTCAGCTAGGATTGCGTTACAACAAATCAAAGATAAAGAATATTCGCTCCCGTGGGCATTGGACGGAAGAGAGAAGATCCTCATCGGTATTAACTTCTCCACCATTACCCGCAGACCAGACGACTGGATTATTGAACGCGGAGATGGCTCGATTATCGAAGGTGGTCAGAAAAAGTGGTCAGAAATAAGTGGTCAGAAAAAGGTGGTCAGAAATAGAGGCAAGAACACGGCTGTGATATTCGGACTGATAAAAGCGAATCCGTCTATAACACGTGATCAGCTGAGTGCAGAGGTGCACATAGCTCCATCTGCTGTCCAAAAGCATATAGAGAAACTAAAGCAAGGCTACATTGTCCGTGCTGATGGGGATAGGGGAGGCTATTGGGTAATCCTCAAAGAATGGGAGGCTTGATGTCAGTAAACATGTCAGTAAACCCCTCAGTAAACAATGCAAGACGACAAATCCACATATAAACAACTCGTGTACCCGGCCCTGGGTGCGTGCCAGGAGGTACATAAGCAATTAGGACCCTTCCTCAACGAGTACATGTACCAGGACGCACTGGCTATCGAACTGTCGCTCCGTGGCATCCCCTTCGACAAGGAGTTCCTGTTCACGGCCGACTACAAGGGCCACACGATAGAGCACCGTCATTTCGCTGACTTCCGCATCATGAACGGGGACGTACCTATCCTCATCGAGTGTAAAGCGGTGGATAACCTCACGGACGCTCATCGCCAACAGCTCTGGAACTACATGCGCCTCACCGGCATCCAGTATGGTGTGCTTTATAATTTTGCACCGGTGTACGCACAATGCGAAAAGTACCATTACGACCCAAAAACGTTCAAGATGGTAGCCTTTTAGAAACTGAAAATTATAATAAAAATACCGTTATGAGATAGATTCCGGCCATATGGCCTTACGCGTACTGGATATCAGATTGCTTGTGAGCAAGCTCCCAGACACTCTTATCTCCTATCCGCAGCAGCAATCCTGCTTACCTATCTCACAACGGTGAATAATACTAATTATAAAAACTATGCAGCGAGTGTGCTAGCATAAAACTAACAACGAAGTTGAACAAGAAAAATCTATTTTTAATATAATTTCTTTTTTGAAATGACTACGGAGGTAGTGTTTATTGGATTGGGAATTTTTCAGTGAAAATTTATTTTCGACTAAAAATTATCAAGCCAAGAAACAAGATGATGAAATCATGATTTCAAAAAAGTTATAATTAATATAATTTTCAAAATGGGAAATAACATAGCTATAGAGTTTGAGCATGTAAGTAAACAGTATCGCCTCGGATTGGTGAGTACAAAGACGTTGAGTCACGACATCCGTCGTTTTTGGATAACGAATGTCCTCGGCAAGGAGGACCCGTATCTCAAAATCGGAGAGACCAACGATAGAGCTTCGAAGGGAAACTCCGAATACGTCTGGGCCCTCCGCGACATCGACTTCAAGGTCGAGCAAGGCGACGTCGTCGGCATCATCGGCAAGAACGGCGCCGGTAAATCCACTTTGCTCAAACTTTTATCACGTGTGACGGGGCCGACGACGGGGACGATACGAGCACATGGAAGGATAGGAAGTCTGTTGGAAGTGGGAACTGGTTTTCACGGAGAGATGACTGGGCGTGAAAACATATTTATGAACGGCGCCATCCTGGGCATGAGCCGCGCAGAGATCCAGTCCAAGCTCGATGAGATCATTGACTTCAGCGGCTGCGAACGGTATATCGACACCCCTGTCAAACGTTATTCTTCCGGTATGACTGTCCGTCTCGGCTTCGCCGTAGCAGCCTTCCTTGAACCCGAAATCCTCGTCGTGGATGAAGTCCTCGCAGTCGGTGATGCGGAGTTCCAAAAGAAAGCGATAGGTAAGATGAAAGACGTTTCCCAAGGCCAAGGCCGAACAGTCCTCTTCGTTAGTCATAATATGGCATCAGTCCGTGCTTTGTGCAATCACGGAGTGCTGCTGGAGAATGGAAAGGTTAAGTTGATAGGAGGTGTCAACCATGTCGTTGACACTTATCTGAAGGACAATAATGGAGGTGCTTCATCGGCAGATGTGGAGTGGAGCGTCGACGAAGCTCCACATAAGGGAGCAGTGACGGTGCTTCGCTGTGCAGTGTGTTGCGACCGAGACATCATCACAAACGAGACTCCATTTGATTTGGTGTTTGACTTCCAGAACGATGAAGAAGGATTGTCTTTGGGCGTGAACCCGCATGTTTATAATGCACAAGACATTTGTCTGTTTAATGTAGGAGTGCCAGAGAAACCGCTGCCAAAAGGTAAGTATCGCGCTGTGTTCCATGTGCCGGGAGGCTTGTTTTGCGCAGGAACGTATCGGGTTGATAACTTGTTCTTCTCGCACAATAGCAGTTATTTCAACCACGAACATGCCTTGTCGTTCGAGGTGAATAGCGTTCGGGAAGATGATTTTAGTAACTACCTCGGAGTATATTATCCGATGTCAGTTACGAGCGAAATATCAGAACTCTAAAACTATGATATCAGTTATAGTTTGTACATACAACCAAGAAAAATATCTGGCACAAGCATTAGATAGTATTCTGATGCAGAAAAGCACCGAGTCGTTTGAGATACTGATAGGCGATGATTGCAGTACAGATAGTACGGGTAAGATAGCCGATGAGTATCAGATGCGTTATCCGGATAAGGTACGTGTGGTGCGACCAGAGAAGAATGGTGGTGCATCGCTTAATATAGTAAGGTTGATTCAGAATGCAGAAGGCGAGTATCTAATGATCTGCGATGGGGATGATTATTGGTTGCGGGACGATATGATGCAGAAGTATAGCGAATCCTTTAAGCAACATCCAGAAGTAGGAATGATTTGCGCCAAAGCGAAGAAATATATTCAAAAGAAAGAAGCGTATGAGGGAACATTAGGATATGCAGGAGCAGAGGATCTAATGACGATGCTTCGTAATAGCAAAGATGTAGCTGCACCTACGATTGCATTTAGAAGAGATTTGATGCTGAAATGTATTGCGGAGTGCCAATGGTATATTGATAACAACTATTTCTATGATTCCATTTGGGCATATTGGTTCGCGTATAATAGCCAGATCAAGTTCTTAGATGAGGAGGTTGCGGCGTATCGCGTGTTATCAAATAGTGCTTGTCATTCAGATGACGTAGCAAGAACAGCGGAGTATGAACGTAGGTATTTTGCTGTGAAGTGGCATTTTATCCTCACATATCCGGAACTATGCAATGAGAAAATATTTGAACTTCTGATGCAAGAGTATGATGCTCGAACTAGAGACATTGCAGAGATATCTGCTAACAATGTGCGCAAGTCAAAAGCGTATCGCTTAGGAAACGCGATAATCAAACCAATTAAGAAACTTAAAAACAAATAATATATGGACTCAAGAAAGTCAACGGTAGAAGAATGCAGAATGATAGATATCCGCAAGTTCACGGATAATAGAGGTTATCTATCCGTAATTGAAGGTGGTATGGATATACCTTTTGAGATTAAGCGTATCTATTATCTATATATGGTACCAGAGGTAGCAAGAGGTGCACATGCACATAAGGCATTGCAGCAATTGCTCGTCGCTACGAGCGGGAGCGTTGAGGTTATTATGGACGATGGCGTGAGCAAGAAGTCATTCATATTAGATAAGCCTTGGAAGGGATTATTAGTTGCTCCAGGACTATGGCGAGACCTTGAGAACTTCTCTGGAGGTGCTGTTCTTATGTGTCTTGCCTCAGAGAAATATGACGCAGCGGACTATATCCGAGATTATGATGAATTCAAAGCGTACAAAGGACTATGATACACAAGTTAGCAGATTGTCAGGCACGAGTGCCAGAGAGTACGAATGTATGGCAGTTTTGTGTGGTACTGCCAAAAGCCAAAATTGGCGAGAACTGCAATGTTTGCTCTCATTGTTTCATAGAGAATGAAGCAGTGATAGGCAACAATGTTACCATTAAGAATGGTGTTCAAATTTGGGATGGCATCACGTTAGAGGACAATGTTTGCGTAGGAGCCAATGTGAGCTTTACCAATGACCGGTATCCGCATGCCAAGAATGCAGAGTGGAAGTTAGAGAAGACACTAGTGAAGAAGGGTGCTAGTATAGGTGCCGGAAGTACGATATTATGCGGTGTGACTATTGGGGAGAATGCGATGATTGGTATCGGTAGTGTAGTCACGCATGATGTACCGGCAGGAGAAGTGTGGGTTGGAAACCCGGCACGGTTCTTAAAGAAAGTGGAAGATTATAAATCGAAATGAATATGCAAGTTCCTTTTTTGAGTTTACAGGACGTAACAGCCATGCACGGAGAGGAAATCCGTGATGCAGCACAACGAGTGATTGACAGCGGATGGTATCTGCAAGGCAAAGAGAATGAACAGTTCGAACGTCATTATGCAGACTATATCGGCAGTGAGTTTGCCATCGGTTGTGCGAACGGATTGGATGCGCTGATATGGATATGGCGTGCGTATATTGAGTTGGGTGTAATGCAACCCGGTGATGAGGTGATACTTCCTGCCAATACCTACATTGCAACCCATTTAGGCATCACAGAGAACGGACTCGTGCCGGTGTGCGTAGAACCGAATCCACGGACGCTGGAGATTGACGATAGTCTTATCGAAGCGGCTATCACTCCGCGCACCAAAGCTATCTGCATCGTGCATCTGTATGGACGATGTGCTTGTACGCAGAAGATACTTGATCTATGCAAGAAATACAGCCTTAAACTTGTTGAAGACAACGCACAAGCGCATGGTTGTCGATTCAACGGCAAGCGAACGGGTTCGCTTGGCGACGCAGCAGGACATAGTTTCTATCCGGGTAAGAACCTCGGTTCCTTAGGTGATGCGGGAGCTGTGACGACCAATGATCCGGAACTGGCTGCTGCGGTGCGTGCTTTGGCGAACTATGGGTCGCAGCGCAAGTATGTGTTCAAATATGCGGGACGGAACAGCCGTTTGGATGAGATCCAGGCTGCGATTCTGGACGTGAAGCTCAAATATTTAGACGCTGACATTGCGAAGCGTCAAGAAGTAGCAAAGTGCTACTATGAGAGGATTGATAATCCTTTAGTTGAGCTGCCGGAGCGACTGCCGGATGAGAATAACGTCTATCACCTCTTCCCAATCATTGTGAAGGATGGTAAGCGCGATGCGTTGCACGACTATCTGGCTGAAAAAGAAATCGGCACCGTTATCCACTATCCCATTGCGCCGCATAAGCAGGAATGCTATGCAAAAGAATCTTGGAACCTCCCGCAATTGACTCTTCCCATCACCGAGTCCCTTGCTGATGCGGAGCTTTCGTTGCCCATAAGTCCGTGTATGACAAAGGAGCAGATGGAATATGTTGTTAAATGCGTAAATGAATTTGCTTAATGTCGCTAAAACTGACCCTATCGGACATAAAGAAGATATATTCTCTGTTAAAGCAGAAAGCAGAGAACTCATATACTCATAGTAACTATGCGAATACATGGTACGCTATGTGTGAAGCGGAGGCTTTAATTCAGGAATTCAATTGGGAATATGCGGATGATGAATTGGAGAAGTTGCTTCAATTGATAGCGTGGCAGTGGATACCGGAGAAAGCTATTGTCGATAGTCGAGAGTCGAGAGTCGAAAGCAGAGTAGTTGTTCTTGATGATTGGTGTACATCCTATGTGTTGGTGCTGCAATATATCGATGCGTTGGTAGAAGCGGGAAAGGAAGTGCTTTACATTACTTCGAAAGATATAGAAGCAAGTCGTCACAAAAATATTATTGAACGTATATCGAAGTATCCGAAATTAACCTATTATGTGATAACGCAGAACTCAATGCCGATAGACCAATGGTGCAAGGAGGTATATGACAAGATACTTGCTTTTGCTCCAGCCAAGGTGATTGCACATATAAGTGCATGTTCGCAGTTCTTGCCGGTGATAGCACGATTGCCGGAAGGGATATTGACGTATCGTAGCAACTTGGATGACCAGTGCTTCTGGTTAGGAAAGTCAGTTATCGACTATAGTTTGGAGTTTCGGCCGTTTGGCGTAGCCGTGTCGAGAGAAAGACGCGGTATTAAGCCGGAGCAGCAGTTGTATGTGCCGTTCTATCCCGTGAAGGACGGTAATCCGTTTGGCGGGTTCCTTGAGTTGCCAAAGGATAGCGTGATATTGTTTTCGGGAGGCGACTTCTATAAGACGCTGGATCCGAACTATACGTACTGGAATTTGGTGAGACGTGTGCTTCAAGAGAATACAAAGGCTGTATTGCTCTTTGCTACGAAGAACGGATTGCGAACGCAGCAGGAGTTCTTGGAGCGATTTGTGAAGGAGAATCATTTGGAGAAACAGTTCTACTTCATCGGGTTCAGACCGGATATCAATGAGGTGTTTGCACACGCCGATATCTTTATGGGTACATGTCCTATATGTGGCGCATTGACTACGCAGTTGGCTGCTTTTAACCATACAGCAATATTGCAGTATTACTTACCAGGGTCATATGACGACGAGACGGAGCAGGCGTTGGATTTCAATAATAAGGATATCCAAATATCTTCTCCGGATATTGAATCGTTTATGGCTGAGGCGAAACGACTTATCAACGATAAGGACTATCGCAAGCAGAAAGCGGATATGGCGTATGCATCGACGATTAAGCCGGAGCAGTTCAACAAGGTGTTTATGGAAGCAATAACTACGAATGTGGCACCCTGTCCGATGAAATACGTGGATTACGAGGCTGTTGCAAAACGATGGATGTGGCCGCAAGAGATGGGCTTCGATGACCATATGAGTTATTTAGCACCTCGTATGAAACGATATGGATTGATGCATAAAGTGCCTATGCTTTGGCTGAAATATAACTATCGGAGATACTTTGCGAATAAACTATTTAGTAAGGCTTGGTATAAATATAAGTTGGGGTTATAGATGATAGATTATAGATGATAGATAACGAATGAAGACGAAGCTTGTATATGTTTTGACTTGTGCGCCGGATAAGAATTATATTGAGCAAGCGCATATGGCTATATGGTCGGCACGGTATCATAATCCGGATGCCACGATTGTGCTGATTGTGGACGATAAGACGGACGCATTGTTGACCGGTATGCGTGGCGAGGTATTGAATTATATCTCTGACAAAATAGTTGTGCCGTTTGATGATGCGACATTATCGCCGATGTATAGGTCTCGATTCATCAAAACGCAGGTAAGAGAATTGGTAAAGGGAGATTTGTTGTTCGTAGATTGCGATACGATCTGTTGCAGGAGTTTGAGAGATGTCGATAGTTTTGAATGCGAAATAGGAGCAGCTAACGATAATAATCTATTATTCCAAAGAGACAGGTACAAGATATATACGATTGAGAAGGTTGCAGCACTATGCGATATATCGAAGGAGGAACACTATTTCTCATCCGGAGTAGTGTTTTGTAAGGATACAGAAAACGCACAGCAACTGTTTGCTCTATGGCATAAGCATTGGTTAGAGGGAATAGAAAAAGGGCTTAATATAGATCAACCCGCATTAGCAAAAACCAATATTGAATTGGGATATGTAATTACACCGATAGATGATGTGTATAACTGCGTACTTTATACGCAGAATGAATATATGTCCAAAGCAGCGATATTACATATATCTAATTTCCCGCAGACATCTTTTTTATTCAAACCCAAAGCGTTTGCAATAGTACGAGAGCAGGGTATAACTCCGTGGATAAAAGAATTGATATTGAGAGTGCACTCGACTTATTTGCCTTATGATTATTCGATTAAACATTCCTCTTCTGCACAGCGCAAGCAATGGATTCGGGATATCGCCTTTGCTGCGAAGATGTATGGCAAGTACATAGATGCCGGATATGAGGAATGGGATTTTAAGGCAGGAGTAGAACCGCTTATAAAGTATTTGTTCCGAAGCCATTTATATAGAACAGGTGCTATGGTGTGGGTGGAATATCAACGAATGCGATTGAGTAAGAAGACTAACATTCGGACAAATATATGTGCGATAGAATAATGAAAGAATTAGTGAATAAAATAAGACGAAAATGGTTACGCATGCGATTGCAACCGATTCGTGTTTTTTGCTTTCATCAGGTCTCTGATGTGTTTAATCCAGATACGATGTGGGAATGCGACTGGACGCAGAAAGATCAATTTAAAGCGAACATCCTCAAACTAAAAGAGCAGTATACGTTTATCTCAATATCAGAAGCGTACGAAAAATTGCAGCAGGATACTATACGATGCAAAAAATATGCCGTTCTGACAGCAGATGACGGATGGGAATCGCTGAAAAATATTTTGCCTTGGATAGCCGAGCAACAAATTCCGATTACCTTATTTGTGAATCCAGCCTACGTATTGGGTAAGGAGATAAGGGAAAACAATATGCGAGAATTATTGTCTGATAATCAATTAAGACAACTGATTGCAACATATTCAAATATAACAATAGCATCACATGGATGGAATCATGATATGACAACTAGAATGAATATAGACCATTTTCTATATAATGTAGAGAGGAGCATAAATCAGTTAAAACAATATGAAAGACTTCTTCCATTCTTTGCGTATCCATGTGGAAGACATACATGTGAACAAGATGACATATTACGCAAAAATGGTATCATACCAGTATATTGTGATGGTCAAGTCAATTATAATGATACAAGAAGGATACATCGTGAACCTATAGATGGACAGATTTTATGAAACCACGTTTAAGTATATTAATACCTTGTTACAATGTAGAGCGATATATTGGTGGATGTTTAGATTCTATCTATCGCATTAAACTCTCGCGAGATGAGTTCGAGGTGTTGTGCTTTGATGATAAATCAACAGACAATACACCCAACACCTTGGATAAATACGCTTCAACATACAGCAATCTGATTGTCGTTCACTCTCTCGCGAATGTAGGCCCTGGAGGTGGACGTAATCATCTTCTTTCCATCGCCAAAGGACAATATGTATGGTTTGTAGATGGAGATGATTTGATTATTTCTGATGCCGTGCTTTCAATATTAGAAAAGGCAGAAAGGAATGAAGCTGATGTGATTACGTTTAATTATAAAGAATGGGATAATAACGAAAATGACATTACTCATGCTTATTCACAGCCTGATCTAGAGGTAGGAAAAGGATGCGAGATGGTTGATAAAATATATGAAGGAGGATTGGTAAATGATATGGGATATCCAGTTCGATTTATAATCAGACGAGATTATTTGTTACGACAAAATATCCTTTTCCCGGAGAATATGAGATTTGGAGAAGATACAGTATGGATGGCAAAGGTTGTACTCTATGCGGCTAAAATGATGAGTAGTTCAGAATATGGGTATGTCTATTGGCATCATGAAGAGAGCACTTGTGGAATGCTGAATCGCATATATCCAGGACGAACAATATATGAGAAATGCATATTAACAAGCATACAATTAATTGATTTCGTTAATGAAATCAGAATTATAGGGGAAAATCAAAAAGAAGCAATATTGTTAACTCATGCAGATAATATCGAAAAATGCACCCAAAACCATTATGTTAACAATTTGCCAATCATGTTATGTAGGTCAACCAAGCAAGAAAGGAGAGTTTTTTACAACTATTTTTCATTAGAAAAAGAATCTGAAAAACTAAGGAAGTATGCCAATTCGCTAACAAAAACAATATTACTAAATAGTGTAGGGCCTTTCATAAGTGATATGTTGTCGTATATATATAAAATCAAACATAGATGAATACTCAATATAAAATATCAGTAGTAGTGCCTCTTTATAATAAGGAGAAAGCTATTGCGAGAACGATTGATTCAATTCTAAATCAAACCATATCAGATTTCGAATTGATAGTGGTGGATGATGGCTCAACAGACGATAGTTTAAAAGTCGTACAATGTATCAAAGACAAACGTCTGCGTGTTATTCATAAAGAGAACGGAGGGGTTAGTTCTGCTCGTAATCGAGGCATCAGAGAAGCGAAGGGGGATTATATTGCTTTGTTGGATGGAGATGATTTGTGGGATGCTTCATTTATAGAGGAGCAAGTTCGCTTAATAGAGGACTTTCCGGATGCAGGAATGTGGGGTGTCAGTATTGCATTCATTCGCGATGGTAAATATTATAAATGGGAACAAGGCATGGGAGAAGGATATCGCGGCTATGTGGAGAATTATTTTGGGACTTTGCATAATGACTTATTCTGCTCATCATCGGTGGTGATACGTAAGGATGTGTTTGAGAAAGTTGGTTACTTTGATGAACGAATCAGTTCATCTGAAGACTTAGACATGTGGTATCGAATTATATTGAAGTATCCGGTTGTATTTTATGACAAAATATTGGTGTATTATAATCAAGATGCAGAGAATAGGGTAGCATATGATACTGATGTTCGTTTTCCGTTAACGAAAGATATTAAATTTTATTTTGATAAACACAACGAAGAGTTTGAGCATAATCCTGTGTTTTCTCGATTTATGAATAATTATGTAGCCTCTAAGTTATTGCAAAGGAACTATTATTTCGGTTCAAAACAAGAACGTATAGATTCAGATGTAGTGGTAAGCAAGTTGCGCTATCAAGATATTCACCCTAAATACCGTTGGATATTCAAAACACCGAGATGGTTCGGAAGGATAGTGTTTGAAATTGTTAACCTCAAGAAAAGATTAATAAATTAGGGACACAAGATAAAACGCATATAGATGATTATTGATAGAAAATTGAAGATAGAAGAATGAAGGAACGTCCAAAAATATCAGCAACGGTATTCACATACAATCAAGAGGATACTATACGTCAATGTATAGAAAGTATCCTTATGCAAAAAGGTAATTTCGAAATGGAAATTGTCATAGCAGAGGATTGTAGTACGGATAATACATGGAATATCTGCAAAGAATATGCAGATAAGTATCCGGATATGATACGTCTGCTACCTAATACGCATAATTTGGGGATCTTCCCGAATTGGATACGTATGGTGAGAGCATGTAAGGGAGACTTTATCTCCGGATTAGCCGGTGATGATTACTGGTGCGATGAATATAAGCTGGAAAAACAGTTGCAATTTTTGTTAGAGCACCCGGATTATGGCTTTGTATCTACAGAAGGGTATCGATATTTGGTAAAACGTAAGAAATTCATCCCCGGTTTGGCACCGGCTTTTCCAGCACCGGATGGGAATGTGAAGTCATTCTATTTCTCTCCGTCATATCATGGAGGGGTATATGTCATGCCTACGACCCAAATGATTCGTCGCGAACTATTGGATTTGGTGGATTTTGATGAAATGATACGTCGTAAATTGCCGGTAGAGGATTATCCAATGCAAGCGATATGGTCTCAGTATACTAAGTTTGGTCATTTGACAGACAAAACGAGTGTATATCGTGTTTATAGCCACTCAAACTCATTTGTGTCTTTGGACAATCCGAAATATATAGAATACCATCATGGATTGGCCAATACGCGTCGTTATTTGAATGAGTTATTTCCAAAGGATATATGCTTTACCGAAGAACAACTGCAAGAGTACGAGTTCTATAAAGAGTTCTTGCTATATGTGCATCAGTGGGATTATAGTAAGGCGAAAGCCCTAATCGCTAATCACTCATCCCTCATTGAAAACAGTCCCAAACTGCGCCAAGCAAAACGTTTTACGAAGACATGGCTACATTTTATAGCAGCTCATTATATTAAGGAGTATAATAATCGAAAAGATATAAATCAACGAACATGAAACATACAACTATTCATGATTGCAAGTTAATAGACTTGCGTAAAATTAGTGATCCTCGTGGCAATTTGACGCCGATTGAAGGAGGAATGGATATTCCGTTTGATATTAAACGGATATACTATCTGTATGATGTACCTGGTGGTGAAAGCCGTGGTGCACATGCACACAAGAATCTCTATCAATTAATTGTGGCTGCCAACGGATCGTTCAAGGTTACGTTAGATGATGGAAAGAATAAAAAGTCGTTCAATCTAAATCGTTCATACTATGGGCTCTTGGTAGTACCTGGTATATGGCGTGACTTAGATGACTTCTCATCCGGAGCTGTATTGTTGTGTCTCGCGAGTGAGCATTATCTGGCAGAAGATTATATTCGCGATTATCAGGAATTTTTAAACTACAAACAACAATGATTCATCCATTAGCAGATTGTCAATCGCAAGTGCCGGATAGTACAAATATCTGGCAATATTGCGTAGTTTTGCCGAATGCCAAGATAGGCGAGAATTGCAATATCTGTTCCCATTGCTTCATAGAGAACGATGCTCGTATAGGTAATAATGTCACTATTAAATCTGGTGTACAAGTATGGGATGATATTGTTTTAGAAGATGATGTTTTTATTGGCGCAAATGTAACATTTTGTAATGATAAGTATCCTCGGAGTCACAACGCGGACTGGTTTAAAAATGGCATTCGCGTCTGCGAAGGGGCGTCCGTGGGGGGGGGCTACTCTCGTCGCGGGTATAACCATTGGCAGACATGCAATGGTTGGTGCCGGTAGTGTAGTAACTAAAGATATTCCACCAAATGAAATTTGGGCTGGTAACCCGGCTCACTTTATAAGAAAATTAGAATAGATTATGCAAAACCGTATTTTAATAACTGCTATAGGGACAATCAATGGAACCGCAATTATTCGTGAGTTGAGAAAAGGTTCCGATAATAATTATTTAATAGGAACGGATATATATCCAGCCAAGTATATAGTGAATTCACGAGAAGTAGATGAGTTTTATCAGTTCCCCAAAGTGGTTGATAATCCCGAGCAATATATAAAATACATTAAAGGGTTTTGTAAGGATCATCAAATCGATGCAATTTATGCAGTGATTGATGAAGAAGTATTGGCATTGGCATCGCATAGAGAAGAATTTAAACAACTCGGAGTTGCTGTCTGTGAGCCTGGTTTACGTACTGTAGAAATTTGTCATGATAAAGCTCGCTTTGCTCAGTGGATGCAGGAAAATATGCCTGATAACAATATCCGCACGTATAAGAATATAAACGAGATCTCAGAATACCCTGTATTCATTAAACCCATTCATGGAAGAGCCAGTGTTGGATGCCGAAAAGTTGAAACATATATAGAGCTTAAAGATTTAAAATTGAATTGGAATGAGTATGTGATACAGGAGTTTACTACAGGCGAACTATATGCCGCAGATATTATTGCAAATCCACTACACAATCAGTTACTCGTTGTGCAAAGAAAAGAACATTTACGAAACAGCAATGGTTGTGGCATGGTCGTCGAAATCGTTAATGAAGCGAGAATCAATGAGGTTTGTGAATGTTTTGCGAAGAAAATGGGTGTAGAAGGAATTATAAATATTGAATTCTTTGTTAGCGAAACAGATATTAAAATAATAGAAGTTAATCCTCGACTTCCGGCAGGAACGGAATTTACTTGTATGGCTGGAGGCAATACGGTAGTTAATGCGTTAAAAATTGCAAATGGAGAAAAATGCGAATGGGACTCAATAAATCTAGGTGCAATATATGCAAGAAGATATGAAACGTACGAAATGAAATAACATCATAAATGAAGCAAAAATTTATTATAATATTATCTGCTATTTTTCAATGGTTTGACACACTTTTGTGCCGACTGCATTTGAAGCGTCCAAAGGTTGTCGTTTTTGTGGATGGTGGAATATGCTCACAAATGCTGATGTACATTCAAGGGCAATACTATGCGGAGTATGGAATGGATGTGCGTTATGATATTCTATGGTATCAAACGCATGGCAAAGATAGTATGGGAATATTTCCTCGTACCTTTGAACTGACGGATATGTGGCCGGAATTGGAGTTCAAGACATTATCTAAGTTTCAGCGCAAGTGGTATCTTTTATTTTTTAAGGCGAAAAGAACCAATGGTGATGTACTCCCTCAACCACTAACCCTCGCACATTCTGTATACCTGGATGGCTGGTGGGATTTGCCTGTGATAGAACGGGAAAGACTATTTGCGAAATATTATGATATGCGAGGGAGGGGGCAAAAATTAGATAAATATTCGTACAATATGGATAACACAATAGGAATACATGTGCGCCGCGGAGATTTGGCGAAAGGAGATAATCCGTATTATGGGGGTGTTTCGAATGGCTATTTTTCACGTGCTATAGAGTTTTGTAATAAGCAGTTCAATCCGCAGAAATACATCTTTTTCTCGGACGAACCGGATTGGGTGGAGATGAATATATGTGCGCAGGTACAGAAGCCCTATGAGATTATGCAGGGAAACAAAGCATGGGAAGATTTGTGGCTCTTGGCACAATGTCCTGTGATAGTTGCATCGCAGGGTAGTTTTGGGAAGGTGGCAGCACAACTTAATCCTGATGCGGTATTAATCCAGTGTGATAATAAGCATGCGAAAAGAGATAGAGAAAGGACATACTTCGTTAAGTAATTAAAGAATGAAAGAGAGGCAAAGTAATATTGAGTTATTGCGAATAATATGCATGTTTATGATCATCATGCATCACTTCGTTGTGAATGTATGGTATCCAGGGATGCTTGATGTGCATGTTCCATCTTCTATAGGAGAAGCGGTTTTCTTGTTTAGTCACTGTTTGTTTTTTATAGGGGTTAACTGCTTTGTACTTATTTCCGGATACTTTAGTATTAAAACATCATTGCGAGGATTCTTGCATTTATATGGGTTTTATGCATTCTATGCCTTTTTGATTGCAGCGTCTCAGTATTTCGGAGATGCGCAATACGCCATGATGCCATTAGGAGAGAAGTGGTTCCATATCGCTGTGCATTCGTTGATGCCATGGGATAATAACGGATTCTGGTTTTTGAATGCATATTTGGCGTTATTCATGATGGCTCCGATGCTGAATGCTGCGATTGCCAGTATTGAAAAACCAATGTATAAACGAGTGCTAGTGTTGTTGACGATACTCAATGTTGTGTTTGGCGGGTTCTTCAGTATTGATTTGCTCAATACATGGGGCTTTTGTGTGGCTCAGTTCGTGTATCTCTATATGATCGGCGGTTATCTACGCAAGTATGTGGCTATAGAAACAATTAAGAAGAGCAGGTGGCAAAATATGGGTATTTATGTCATAAGTGCAGCTTTATGGGGAGGATTTGTTGCTGTACAAGCATTCGAGCTTCCGTTCATGGGACGGTTGTTTAAGGCTTTTGCATACAACAATGTGCTTGTACTCACAGCATCCATTGGTTTCTTCCTGTTTATGTTGTCGTTCGACATCAAAAGTAGGGCAATTAACTGGTTGTCATCATCCTGTTTAGCAGCGTATTTGTTGCAAGGCTCGGTGCTTTCATATAGTTGGTACATTGGTGTTTTAGAGAAATACCCCCCCCCTACAAAATCCGTGCCAAATAATACTTATAAGTGCCTTGTTTTTAATAATTTCGCTATTATTAGATAAGGTGAGGACTTTGATGATAAAACCACTGATAATATTAACAGATAAATACGTTCCGATATTAGAAGAGAAAATAAAAAGAATGTATAATTTTTGAATTTTGATGTATGATTAAATTTTCGATAATAGTCCCCATATATAATGTGGCACCGTATCTGCGCAAATGCGTGGATAGTCTCCTCGCGCAAGATATTAGCGACTACGAAATGATTTTAGTCGATGACGGTTCAACGGATAACAGCGGTGCCATCTGCGATAACTATGCCTCCCCCGTAACCGGTAACCCTTCTCCCGTAACCCCATTAATTCGCGTTATTCACCAACCAAACGGCGGATTAAGCGCCGCGCGTAATTCCGGTGTTAAAGTAGCACAAGGAGAGTACTTGATGTTCGTGGATTCGGACGATTATATTGAGCCGAATGTATTGGGCTCATTAATCAAACGTATGGATGAAGAGCGGCTGGATGTATTGCGGTATAATTATCAGAACGTGAGATTAAAGAGTGAGAGAATTAGAGAGTTAGAGAATGAGGGAGAGTATGAAGTTTTCTATCCGAATAAAGATCCTAAGCGAGATGTGGATTATAGTGAATCGGTAGTGGACGGCGAAACTTTTCTCAACGAACGCCTTGGCCCCGGTTGTTACGCATGGCAGTTCATCCTCCGCCGTGATCTAATATACTCTCGACTCTCGGCTCTTGACTCTTGTCTCTTCACCGAAGGCATCTACTTCGAAGACACCGAGTGGACCCCTCGTATGCTTCTCAAAGCCAAACGAGTCGCATCTACACCGATGGTTGTTTATAACTATTTTTGGCGAGAAGGATCAATAACGCTACCAGATAATCCGCAAAAGCTAAAGAAAGTAATTGAGGATAAGATAGCGTTGATACGAGGATTCCAGGAACAGCAGAAATTAGTGCAAGATCCGAAGTGGTTTACTTGGATGACGACTTCAGTAACTATGAGTATTCTCCATACGATAGCTATTTTATCTGTGCATGAACGTAAACAATATATCCAAGAGTTAAAATCCATGCATATTTTCCCTTTATATGCAGCGAGAGAAAAAGTAATAACTCATAGATTAAAAATCCACTTGGCAAATATCTCTCCGACATTGTATTGTTTTCTAATGAGTATAAGAGCTAAGAGCTGAAAGCTAAAGTTATGAAAGAAGAACAAAAATATAGAAAATTGTTAGTGTACGGAAAAGCTACTGCGCTAGTCGTGCATGTATATGCTCTTTTAAAGAAGTTCCCCAAAGAGGAGCTATATGCTCTGTGCGATCAATTGCGTAGAGCCGTAGTATCCATACCTTCGAATATAGCGGAAGGCATGGGACGTATTTCCGATAAAGACCGAGCACATTTCTTGGAAATAGCTTATGGTTCTTTGATGGAAGTAAATTGTCAATTGGACGTAGCTACGCGTCTTAAATATATAACAAATGATGAATTAATAGAGATGGATCAGGAGTGTGTGGAGTTAGCACGTATGTTATCAGGTTTACGTGCCTCGATATTGCAAACTAACTCTTGACTCTTGACTCTCGACTCTTGACTTTTATTATTATGAGAACATTCTGGTTAATAATTTATTATGTGATAGCACAGCATTTACCGAAATCAACAGTGCCTGTATTTGGTAAATTCTCCAAGTGGGTGCGCTATCGATGTGCGAAACATTTGTTCGCAGTGTGCTATGGAGACATCAATATTGAACCTCGGGTTTATATTGGTAAAGGATCCAATTTCTACTGTTATGGCGATGTCGGGTTTGGGGAGCATCTTATTTGTCATCATAGGGATATTATATGCAAAGGGCGCGATATGATAGGAGAGGATACCTATATACAAGGAGGTGCCCATAAATTTGACAATCCGGATGAGCCGATAGGCTCGGCTGAAAATGTTGAGAATGTACCCTTGGAGATATGCGAAGATGTTTGGATCGGAGTACGTACTATTATTTTGCCCGGTTGCAAGCGAATAGGTGCCCATAGTATAATAGGTGCCGGTTCGGTCGTGACCCACGATGTCCCGGATTATGCGATTGTGGGAGGAAACCCGGCAAAAATCATACGCATGCGGAAATGATTTTTGAATGTATGATGTATAAACGTATAATGTATGCCGCGCTTCGCGCAATGTATTAATTATTATGTATCGCTACGCTAATGTATAGAATACATAAAACATAATCCATCATACATAATACTAATACATAATACATTAACGAAGTTATTATACATAAACCATTTGTTAGGATAACAATGCTATGAATCAACGACAACAAGAAATACAGGAGAAATGTATTGCATTTGCGGCAAAGATAGATGCTCTGCGTAAGGTGCTTAATAAAAAACATCGCGAGTATAATAAAGCAGATCAAGTAGAACGGAGCGCAAGTGCGATAGGTGCAAACTATAGCGAAGCCGTATTTGCAGAGAGTGAAGCGGACTACATTCATAAACTGGGCATTGCACAAAAAGAGGCTAATGAAACCATTTATTGGTTAAAGGTAATTCATCGCTGCGGTTACATTGAGAATGCGGAATTTCAAGACTTAATGGCTGATGTAGAGGAACTAATTCGCATAATTACTGCAATAATCGTTTCGCTTAAAAGAAAGAATACATAATCCAATAATCGTTATAATACATAAAACATAATACATTTTAATACACATAATACATAATACATGACACATAATACATTGATCCCTCGGATCATCCATTATTGTTGGTTTGGCGGTAATCCATTGCCCGAATTAGAGCAGCGGTGTCTCGCCTCGTGGCATAAGTATATGCCGGATTGGAAGTACAAGCGATGGGATGAGACGAACTTCGACATTGCTGCGGCTCCGTTGTATGTGCAACAAGCGTATGAATCAAAAAAGTTCGCTTTTGTTTCTGACTACGTCCGTCTATGGGCATTGGAGAAGTTAGGTGGATTGTACATGGATGTGGACTTTATGGTATATAGGCCGTTTGATGAGTTGATGGGTAAGTATCCTGCTTTTGCCGGCTACGAAGGCTCCAAACGTCAACCGGTCATGCAAGGAGTCCTCGCCTCCGAACCTCATGGCGCGTGGGCACGGGATATGCTCTCTACCTACGAAACCCGTTCTTTCATCAAGCCCGATGGCTCGCTTGATCTTACACCCAATACCGCCTATTTCACAGATCGCCTCGAATCGCAGGGCTTTGTTGCTGATGGAGTAGAGAAGGATGTGTACGTGCATGAGAAATTTTTCCTTCATGTGTATCCCGTACACTATTTCTGTCCGGTCCTTACTACCGGTGAAGATGTGCGGACTGAAGAGACGTATTGCGAACATTTGGGTGAAAGCAGTTGGGCTAAGAAAGGTGGATGGAAGGAAAAAGTGATTCGATTGTTAAGTCCAAAGTGGAAGACACGCATCATAAAATTGAAACGTAAATTACTTGGATAAATGGATGCATTAGATGTAATGCATCTATCATGTATGAGATAATGCGTATATCGCATGTATGATATGAGGTTGTAGTTCGGATAGGACTACAACTTTTTTTTGTTTGTAAAAGGGTACGCTTTGGCGGTTATTAAGAACCGCGGAGCGTGCCCTTATTGTTTTTTATTTTAAATTTTCAAAATTATGGAACAAGCAAAAATTATTCAAGCCTTGCAGGATGAACTGCAGGCAATGTCGGAACGACATGCGGCTAATGCGCAAAGTGCCGCGCACATCAAGAATCTAATCGGTCGGCTCAATCTCTCTGTCATCAACGATGAGGAACATGAGTTTGACTTCCAATTCCCGGTCAACGATTACGGCTATCTGGTGCGCATGCTTACCACCCATCCGTGGCTCAAAGCCCACAAACTCAAATGGAAATCCGAATCATGGCTACGCTATTCCATCCGCCTTAGTGTGTTGACCGGATGGAATGTACAAAAAGATCCCCTGAAGTACTGTTTCATAACATTGCATTCCGTTTAAATTTGGATTACCTCTTTTATATGATATGCACCATTTTTGATATTTTTCTTTAATACTTTTTTGGTTAATATATGTGTCAAAATACGCATCTATATTCCTTTAGACTACTTTTCTATTAATCTCGATTGTTTTGTGCTTTTCAGTATAGAACAATTGTCGTAATTTTGCGGCGGATTTGCAAAAGCATCTCCGCTGCATTGTACATTGACATATTGAACACCTTTTGTGAAAAGAATATTTTCGGCATTTTTTGTGATTTTTTGACATGGATAGAAGCATTTGTTTTCGGCCCGTTTTCTTATTATGTTTTCTAAGAAAGAATCGACACCCGGAGCGTTCTTCCTTCGGATTGGAAGAAGCGGCCTCCGCCTAAGATGGTAGATGATTGTTACATCCGAATGGCTATTTTCAGTATTTTTTGTCATCAGATAACGATGACATCAAAGATGAGAAACTTTATTGCAAAGAGGCTATCTGAAATAATCGAAGTCGCTCCCTGCGACGAGAAATTATTTCGAGAGTAGACTATTGGGAATGAAGGTTCTGAGTACTGCAAGTACTATCGTTATCTGATGTGTTTTTTGTGTTTTTTTTGATTATCTATTAAAACACTCGTCGATTCCGTGTTTTCTTGAGAGCAATGCGACGTTTTCGATTACAGCAAAGCGGATAAAAATCTCACTTCTATCAGTGATTTTTCTTTATTCTTTTTTTTGAAAGTGGAATGCAATGGAAGTAATCGTACCCTTGTGGTTAAGAACGTTTTTTTGTGAGTTATCGAAGATAACGTTTTTTTTGTAAGGCAGCAGAATGATATTTCCCCTCGGTACGTAAACCAACGCAGTGTTTGCGGACCGAAGAGCGAGAGCATCCGAGTACTCCCTACCTGAAACAATCGTGCCCTTGTGGCTAAGAACGGGGTTTAGGTACATGTACGAGGAGAGCTCGCGCGAGATGGAGTGGGAGATGCCCCACCACATGGAGTGCTGATTTTTGGGAACATTTTTGGATTTTTTTGACTAACTAAAACAAAATTAATTTTATGAAGAGTATTGAAATGAATAAGGCCTATGAAGAGGCTCTGACAACAACCGTAGTATTGGGTAGCACCGCGATGGAAGAGACACGCGTGTTGAAGCAACTCATCGAGTCCGCCAAAGCTCGTATCGAAGAACTGGAAAGCGATGCCATCGAAGAAGCCAAGATTTGCGCGAGAGAGCAGAATGGCACGGACAAGGGTAAGTTCTTGCACGACAACCATCACTACGAACTGCGCAAGACGGAATCCTTCGACTTCGATGACTATCGCCGTTATCCGCAGGCAGCACAGTGGCGCAAGGATAAGGATTCGCGTGACGGACACCGCCGTGAAGCCAGTGCGCTCAGCAAAGCGATGGATGCTTTTGCCAAGGGCTTCGCGCAAATGTTCAAAGACAAGAAACCCGATAACACGGATTATACGCTTGTCTGCGTGGATTAAAAAGTAATAAGAAAAAAGTAATCAAAAAAGAATTACAAAAAAGAGTCTAGTCCAGTCTGGTACACACTATACGTGTACTGGACGGACGGACCGGACTTGAAAAAGAATTTTTATGGAGATTAATGAAATCTATGCGCAGTATTGCCGGTTCTGGGATCTATTCAAAGCTATTCCCAAGTACCGCAATCGCAGGGCATGTTCGTTCAATCAATGGAAGGCACGAGACGACGCTGCGCGTGAGGCAATGCTGGACCATCTGAAAAAGAACGGACCTCCGAGAAATGCGAATCCATATTTCTGGATTCAAGACTTCGAAGAGCCGGAACCGGAGAACCTAAATGGTTCAAGACGATACGATACCTTGGTCAAGACCACGCCTCTCGTCTCAGCCATCTACAATGGTTCGTATGGCGTCTATACACTGGAAGATGCGTTACGCCACAACCTCGATATCCGGTATGGAATGAATTTTAAATATCGACCTCAAACACAAAGCTAATATGGCAGTAAAAGTGCAATTTACAGATCTGATCAAGTCCATGTCAGGGACTATCAGCAAAAAGCGTCTTCCTGACGGAAGTATTCGCAGACTCGTAGTCAAGAAAAACGGCTACATGTATGAAACCACCACTTATCCGCGGAAAGGACCGGCTAATGCCAAAACCATCGCCAAGCAGAACCGCTTTGGCCTTATCTCTAAAGCCTTCACGGTTCTTCGCAAGGAGATGAACCTCTCCTCCGATCCCTCCACCCGCAAGCAAGTCTATGCCGCCCTCGGCGCCATCTACGACAAGTTGCTAAGTAAGGGAAAGGAAGTGACATCAGACAAATTGGTGGAACTCTACGCCTACCTCTATTGGTGATTGATTGTGATCTTTGACATTGCGCCTGAAACACATTTTCGTCATTTTTTGATATTTTTTGACATTGATAGAAATGACATCCCATGATGTGAGGATTTATTCGGCAGAGATAACTGTAAGTCACACTTATGAGTTGGCTCTACTGAATAAAGACTCGGTGGAACTACAAGTTCTATTTCTATCAATGATTTTTCTTAAAACTTTTTTGGTTATCTACGAATGTCATTTATGTTTATTGCGCGTAGCGTGTTTTATATGTTTTTGTTCCTATTGGATGCAGTTTTGAACGCGACCATCACGGGACCCGGAGCGTCGTTCCGATGAAACGGAAAGAGCGGCTTCCGCCTAGAAAGGTAGCTATATTTATGCAGTTTTCCACGGGATCATCACGGGACCATGTTCCGATGATGATACCACAAAAACTCAAAGAGTTTTTCTATGAAATCTATGTCTAAATCCAGGCTGGCAAAGGCCGCCGGTGTCAAGTACAAAGTCTTCCAACGATGGCTCAATGACCCACATACCAAACAACTCCTCGCCCCTTGCCACCTCAAACCCAAACAACAAATCCTCCCGCCTCGTGCGGTACAAATCATTGCTGAGAATTTTGACATAGAGATATAGTCTCTTCCGTCAAAATAATCGTTTTAACTATGTTAAATAAGAACTTTATGTATTTGAAATTAATTAAAACGCGCCCTTTTATCACGGGCTGCCACTGTGAACTCTTGGAGATCAATCATGTCACCGGCAATCGCCATTTGGGAGATGTGTTCGTGCTAAATGAACATCTGCCGCTTGAACTCATCTATCCCCTTTCCATCACCCACCGCGGTATCTACCTTCAAGGCCGCCACTGCGGATGGGTGTGGGACTTTCCGAAGATGGAGAAGGCTGTCAACGATTACTTGGCCTTCGTCCAATCCACCCACGAAGAAATCAGAGTGGAAGTCTGTCAGCCGGAGCCGGAATTGCCGGGGTATCCGTATACGGATTATCATCCGGATGATTACCCGATCGTGCTGGGTATAGATGATTAGGAAAAACAACAGGCGCGGCTCATCACCGCGTCTGTTTATTTATTCAATCTTGTCAAGCGTTCATTAATCATAGCGATATATTGGTCTTGCATCTCTTCAGATAGGAAAGAATTGCGAATCGTATCTTCCCATTGCGATTGCATTTTCATAAATTGCTTTCGCATATTATCTTGAGCTTTATCCGACACACCACTTTTAGTCATTGATTGCACAAAGTCTCGCCATGTGATTTTGCGTTGTCTGCCATTTAGAGTAAGCGCCAATTCTTGCGGATCATCTGGCATTACAATCAAAGTATTAAGCATATCGTATGCCGGGCTCAACACATGCTGCCCCTTGGGCGCATATAACGAAAAGTTTTTTAGGTGCATGTCGCTGTTCCCAACTATCCAACTGAACAACACCACTTGCCAAAAGTTTACAACATCCAGCATCGGAGCCGCGGAGTACTGTTTGATAACCTTGCTGATTTTATCATACGAACCGCGGTATTTATTATCCGTCAATTGTTCCGACAACTGACAAAGATCCTCCATTGCTATCTTCTCGTTTTTCTTCGCTCTATCAATGCGTTTCGTCAAATAAACCAATCTTCCATCTGCAAATCGAGCTAAACAATGCGGCACAACTGCAATTCCTGCTTGTTCTGCCAAATGCATTGTTAAATCTTCATTCTCCGGCAGTTCCGCGTACTTCTCCGTTTGGGGTTTTAGAATATATCGCCCTTGTAGACCTACGATGGTAAAGCGTTCTATCTCGCTTTCCACTTTTTTAATATCCATAGATAACTTTGCTTGCGCGCCTGGCACTGCTGTATGCGTTCGTATAACATTCTTCGCAATTTGTCGAATCTGACTATGGTCGTAAGGCAGGTCCGGAACGTCAGCCGAACCGAACATCTTCTTGGCACAAGCGGGATGGTAATCCACCTGTCCGGCCATCAATTCTCTATAGCAGCATAAACATTTCATACCTCGTCGTCATTAATTTGTTCTACGGATACGGCACCGATACAATCGTTGCAACATGCCAACAACAGTCCCATTCTATCTCGTTCATTGATCTTCCAACTCTTTGTTGCTACATCTAACAACCACCCTTCCGGTATCAGTCCGTCAAAAAACGGGAATATCACTTGTGACACGTATGGCTCATCACGTAATGGCAAAGTAAGACTAACCGGTTGCGCATCCTCGCGTCGCAAATAATCCGAATCATATTGGAACATGAATCCATCCTCATCCTCGCGGATTATTCCGGCAAGGATTTTCTTAAAAAATACATTTCCCTGTTTCATAATCGATCTCCGTCAATAGGACCTAACTCAGCACCGAACATGCTAAGCACTTGATTCACTTTGTCCATTCGAAGTGACTCTTTTCCTTGTTCCAATTCTCTTACAAACCGCAATCCGACTCCGGATTTGCGACTCAATTCTTCCTGCGTCAACCCAAACTGCTTGCGTTTAGCTTTGACAAAAGTAGCTAATGTAGTCATTTTTACACCATATCGGGTATAATTTATACGGGGAAAGTTGTTTTTGCACCCTTACGGGTATAATTTTGCTTTTCTATACTATTTTTATACCTCATCGGGTGCAAAATTACTGCTTTTTTTTGACATGACCAAATTTTTCCGTAAATTTTTACTGATTTATTGCATTTTTGTTTATCTCCGTCACTTTTTTTGTACAAAGATGGACAAAGATGGACAGTGCAACGTTTGGCGATGTATATTGGTGATTCGAGTTAAGTTTTTGATCATAATAGTTAAAAGGTTAGACACACAAAAAGCAACACGTTGCTCAATCTTTTTTGGAAGTGAAATGCAATGAAATAATCGTACCCTTTAGGGTTAAGAAACGCTTTTTTGTCATTAGATAGCAATGACATCTATCGGATGTGAGGATTTATTGTGAAGAGGCTATCTGAGAGTTTACTATCAAGTAGGCTATTCAGAATAAAGACTCAAGGTACTGAAAGTATCGTTGCTATCTAATGTGTTTTTTGAGTTTTTTTGTTTTTTCTTATAATCGATATAATTGAGTTATAATTGCTATAATTGTTTGAAGGTTGCGCGATGGCGAAAGTGGAGTTTGACATAGGGATTGATTCGGTGACAGGCGTGCTGATGGGTAGCGATCCGTATTATTTGCGGCGCTACCCTAAGCGCGACGGGGGTGTCATGCACATCGTGCAGGCACGGCCGAATAGAAGTGGGCACACTCCATCCCTTGCCGAATCCACGAACCGTATCACCTTCGGTGAACTCTTCGGTCGCCAGAAACATCTTGACTTCCTCGAGCGAAAATGGAAAGACCAGTTGTTTCTTGACTTTGGCGATGACTGACAAGTTTTTTTGGTTTTTTTGAATGTTTTTTTGTAAGGCAGTAGTACGATATTTATATCGGACTGGAAGGTAAGCAGATAAGAGCATATTGGAAGCTCGCTTACGGATAGGGTATTAACTGATTACATTCAGACCATATGGGTCGTACTGCCGCTTTTTTGATTACCTATAATAATAACTAAAATCCATTAAGACATGGCAAAAATCACATTGCATGGCATGTTTGCGCGAGTGATGGGGAAATTTAACAAGTCGGAGACGCTGTACTTCAAGCGTTGCGGTTGCGGAAAAGAGCAACTGGGTGTGGACTTGCTGAACCCCTCGAAGGCAAACGATCCCAAAAACGTTCAGGCGCAGAATGCGCTGAAAACCGCTGCGCAGGCAGCTAAAACCGCTCTCGCTGATCCTACGGAACGTGCGACGCTGGAGGCTGGTTTCAAGAACCAGAGTAAGTACACTTCGCTGTTCGCGTACACCGTGGCGCAAAAGTACGTCAATCCGTTTGCGTAATGCGCTCTTTTTTGAGAGTGTAACGCAGTGGAACGCTTTTTTGTCAGCAAAGCGTGTTTTTTTCAAGGAATCAACACCCGGAGCGTTCTTCCATCGGATTGGAAGAAGCGGCCTCCGCCTAAGATGGTAGATGATTGTTACATCCGAATGGCTATTTTGGGTATTTTTCTCATCAATAGCTGGTACATCTTCGATGTGAGGATTCGTTTTGTAGAGACTATCTGGAAATAATCGTGCCTCGCAGGGGCTAAGAAGTTTACTTACAAGTAGGCTATGCAGAACGGATACTCAGGATGTTGAAAACATTACAGGTATGGATGATATTTTTTATGTCATTTTTCTTTACCTATAATAGACAGCCGTTGATTCCTTTTTTTGATTATTGTTTTCCTTTAAAATCCTCTACGCTGACCGGAGGTGAAACATGGTCAGCATACAATGGCTAAAGTTGAATGGAGCGCAGGTATCGACTCGGTATCGGGAGCGCTCTCAAAACCAGGAAAGAACGGTCAACACTCTTGCGCAAAAATGCTCCTCGGTACGCATCGCGTAGCAGCAACCGAGAACCCCAATTGTAACCGTCTGTACATGCGTAAGAAGACGCAGCGTAGCACCAATCCGAGTCAGGATGAGCTGAGCGCTCGTCTGCGCTTCTCAACAGTAGCGCAAGCGGTGAACGCCCGTCAGAAAGACCCGACCAAGATGGTCGCCGACCAGCAAGCGTTCATCGCGCAGAAGGATACGGCCGGAGGCAAGAAGACGTTAAAGGCTTGGTACTGGATGGTAGAGGGTGCGGCTTACGACCAAGAGCATCCGCGTAGCTAACGGTGAACGGTTAGAGGTGAGTGATTAGCGGGGATGGAAACTGAACCGCTATCGCTTACCGGACTAAAAATAAACTGTTATGAAAATGAACATTCAGTTAATCACCGCAGCGGTGCTGTCTGTAGGCGGATTGATTATGCTCTTTTGCGGCATATTCATCACACCGGAAGGGCAGATACATGAGTCGGTGCTGGTTGGTTTCGGCGAATTGGCGACATTCACCGGAGCTTTGTTCGGCATCGACTATGTTTACAAACAAAAGAAGTAATCTTGAAGAGAGGAAAACGTAGAAGAAAACATACAAAACAAAACGATAAACAAAAAAAACAGACTGAAAATTATAAAGATTATAGATTTTAAAATAAACGATTACATCGTCTCGTTTCTTGGCTTGATAGTTACCGATCATAAATAAATTTACATCGCTAACTTTCAATCCAACAAACACTACCTACGTAGTCATTTTAAAATCCAATTATAATAATTATACTTTTTACTCTTCAAAATATGCTTCGCACAAAAAAGCGTTGCACTCTCAAAAAAGATTGCTAATTCGAAGAAGGTAATGAATCATAGTAATTAAGGTTAAAAAGTTAAACAATGAGAAAGATTTTGATTATGCTCCTGATCGGAGTAAGCGCCACGGTTTTTACAAGTTGTAAGGCATGGCGGACTATCAGTTCGACGGCCACATACACGCAAGTGGGCGATTCATCGAAGACAACTACGACTATCTCCACGAAGACCGTAGAGGAGTACACAGGGGTTAAGAAATAACCCCCATTTAAGATTTTGGATTTTAGATTTATGATTGAAAATCGATGATTTCTGTTACAAAATGCAGAAAAATTTAAAATTATCCTACATATGCTTGCATATGTGGGATTTTTTTTGTAATTTTGTGCGCTGAAATGTTGTTATATATGGACACAAAGGAAAATATAGAAAAGGCCGGAGCTATTCTGAAGGATGGAGGCAACGTTATTAAGGTCCGTGACGATAGGGAGTTGATCCTTATTGGTAAGGATGGTAAAAGCGAGAACATAGATTCGCATGCGTGGGGTTTGGAGGAAGATGGCAAAGTTGAAAATTTTGCCTTTCGTAAGCGTATCGAGCCATGGTTAACATCGCTTTTTCAATCGGAACACTTGTCATTGCTATGTGGGTCTGGTCTTACCAATGCGATTAGTTACAAGGCCGGAGCCGGTGGCGGAACAACGATGGGAGCAGCGGTGTTTACCAATTACATTGATGAGATTAGAGAAGTTGCGGCTGCGACTGCGAAAGCATGTGGGCGTACAGATGGAAATATAGAAGATCAAATACGTGTGGCCAATGATTTGTTACGCGGACTGAAGATCCTTAAAAAGACTACAGAAGCAGACACTTTAGAAGCAGAACTGAAGACGATTATTTTGAATTTTGCGCAGTCTATCCTTGGAACAGAGCGGGCGATAGCGTTGGCAGATGAAGAAAAAAGAGAAGCAGCATGTGCAGTGCTGGTTAATTTCCTATTGAGTTTCTCCAGTCGCACAGGTAATCGCGAAAGATTGAATATCTATACGACCAATTATGATCGATTGATAGAGATAGGCGCAGAGTTGGCAGGTATTCACTTGATGGATCGCTTTGTAGGAACGATTTCACCTATGTTTCGTTCAAGCAGATTGAATTTGGACATCCATTATAATCCACCCGGAATACGAGGTGAACCACGATATTTAGAGGGTGTTGCCCGCATAACCAAATTGCACGGTTCTGTTGACTGGGTGCAGAACGGGAATGAGATCCGTAGAATGGGTTTGCCGTTTGGAGCAGATGATATTAGCAATTATTTAAAAGCCCCTGGATTGTATGGCGCAGATGCACTGAAGTTGATGATATATCCCAACTCAGCTAAAGATAGAGAAACGGCGGAGTTTCCGTATGTGGAGTTGTTCCGAGATTTTGCAGCAGCAGTTTGTCGTCCTAATAGTACATTAGTAACTTATGGATATGGATTCGGCGACGAACATATTAATAGAGTTATTCGCGATATGCTGACCATACCATCAACACATCTGGTGGTTATATCGTATAATGATCCGATAGGCAGAATATTACAGTTCTACGAAGAGACTGCACGATATGACCAGATCTCTATATTGATGGGACCGAATTTGGGAGATATCACGAATTTAGCAAATGACTATTTGCCGAAGTCGGCGATTGACAGAACGACTATTCGAATGGCTGAGTTGTTGCAGCATCGGATGGGAGCAACCTTAAGTACGCCTACCGTGCCATCATCCGCATCTTCAACAGCAGCATCAAGCTCTGTAGTATCAACACCGACCACTTCAACTACAGTATAAGATGATAGCTACTCCTATAGAACAATTAGCTTCATTGCGCATTGGAACGGTGGAATATATATCACCGGACAGGATAGAAGTGCTGCTTGACGTGGAATCGCCAGAGAGCATAGCACTTAATACGGGTAAGCCACGTAGTTTCCCTCGTATCAACGGGTATGTGATGATTCCGATAGATCTTGGTTTCTTGGTGGGGCAAGTGACGTGGATCACGATTCAACGGTCACCATATCCCAAGCGTAGTGGGTTTAATGATTTCGGACTGGTAGATTTGCCGTTCCCATTAAGGAAAATGGAGTTGCAACCGGTAGGAATGCTCCATGCTAAGGATGATAAATACACATTCAAACGCGGATTTGAGGCATTCCCTTCAGTAGGAGATATTGTGATTTTACCGACGGAGGATCAATTACGATCCATTATTGAATCCGGTGAGAAAAGAAGAGTATATATAGGCAACAGTCCATTAGTGGGTAACGCCGAGGTTAAGATTGATCCGGATAGGTTGTTCGGCAGGCACTTGGCAGTTTTGGGAAATACAGGAAGCGGAAAATCTTGTTCAGTAGCAGGTTTGATAAGATGGTCGATAGAGGATGCCGCTAAAGAAAGACGAGATACGGGAAATCCAGTAAATAGTAGGTTTATTATATTGGATCCGAATGGAGAGTATAGTAAGGCATTTGCAGATAAGACCGATGCAAATATTTATTCGGTGAATGTAGAGGAAGTAGATGGGAGAAAACAATTAGAGGTACCATTGTGGTTTTGGAATACAGATGAATGGTGTGGATTTACAAAGGCTTCTCCGAAGACGCATCGAACGACTATCGTAAATGCACTAAAGTCTGTGCGGAGTGGGGTAATATTTCAAGAACTAGGGGATCAACACACTCTAATGTCATATGTGCGTACTTTAATCACAACGATAGGAATATGTAAGAGCAAAGGAAGTCCATGGGGTTCTTTCCCCGGACCAAAGAATTTTCATAATTCATTGCAAAAATGGGTTGAAGGAATAGTAACAAACGCCGCCTACTCTGCCGAATTAAATACGGCAATAGAGCACTTTAGACAACTGGTGGCGGATAGAGTGCAAGAACGTTCTGCACAGTATGCTCCGGCAGAGTATACATTGCCACAGGTAGAAGAATTAGAGGTATCATTAAAAGATATCTTTATTAAATCGGGCGGAAGAGAAGAAGACTTCTTACAGACAGATGAAGATAGTCCGATACCATTTACAGGTGAGAATTTTATTCAGTCAATAGAAGCCAATGCAGAACTTCTAAATACATCGGATTATATTGTATCGTTGATGCCAAGAATCAAGACCCTACTATCTGACGTACGTGTAAAGAAGGTGATAGATAGCGAGGAGTTACAACTTAACGATTGGTTGGAAAATTATATTGGCGCAAATAACAAAGAGTCTTTGACTATTATTGATTTATCGTTATTACCGGCAGATGTGACCAGTATCATTACAGCGGTGATTGCAAGAATGGTGTTTGAGACACAACAACGATATCTTAAAATTAATAAGCACTGCCTGCCAACTGTGTTGGTGATGGAAGAAGCACATTATTTTGTAAAGCGATACAATGATGATCAGGAGAATGTTGGCCCGACGACACAATGCTGTAAGGTATTTGAGAAAATCGCGCGAGAGGGACGGAAATTCGGATTGGGATTAGTTCTATCATCACAAAGACCATCTGAGTTGTCACCAACGGTGTTGTCTCAATGCAATTCGTTCTTACTGCATCGCATATCGAACGATAGAGATCAAGAGTTAGTAAGCAGATTGCTGCCGGATAATATGCGAGGTATTCTGAGAGAGATGCCTTCGTTGCCATCGCAATATGCGGTATTATTGGGATGGGCGTCAGAGCTACCTATTTTGGTAAGGATGCGTACTTTGCCCGAATCGCAACGTCCACAATCGGAAGACCCGGATTACTGGGATGTATGGACGGGTGTTACAGAACGGCCAATTGATTGGAGCAAGATTGCAGACGAATGGCAGAATAAATCGAATGAGGGATGAAGATAGATAAAATACATCTTGCAACCGTCGATACTTGTACCGGGTGCGTGGAATAAATATTAACTTTATCCTCCCATATCAGTTCCGTATGTCTCTCGTAAGAAGCGAGTAGAGAAAAGTATATAACAAATGCAATATAGATCACTACATATCATAATGCCAATGGCAGGGAAAGGAAGTCGGTTCTTGAAAGAGTTTGAAATGGGGTGTAAGTGGCTATAAAAAATATCAAACGAAAATGATATGACATATAGATTTATGAAAAAATATATGGGATTCACAGATGAAGAACTAAGCCTCTATGAATCTTTAACAAGTGAGACAAAAAGGAGTGATTTTAAAAAATCACACCCACATACTCTAAATTATGAAGTCATAATAGAAACAATTGTAAGTTTCTTGCTAAAAGTTCTACACTCGCAAAAGCATAAACAGACTGATGAAATAAAGCACTACGCACAGTTGGAGTTACAAATGTTAACGACCAAATTATTGGCAATTAGTGTGTTGCTTGAGAAATGGGGCGGCTATAATTTAGAGAAAGATATCAAGTTAAATCCAATAGTAGATCCAATCATTCTTGGTGGTTTGGCGCGTAGCATATATGAGACCTTAGGAGTTTTTAGACTTGTCTACTTATTACCAGATGACGAAGAAAAGAAACGGATTACTTTTAATCTTTGGAAAAGACATAGTTTTCTTGATAGCATTAAGGACGTTGAAGTTGCAATCGAACTGAACGAAAAGAAAGGTTACGATGTTTCTAAGTTGATGGAACAATTACAATTTGATATTGAGCAACGAGACCAGCTCCTAACAGACATTCAAGCTACCAGTTATGCTGCTACTCATAGTGACTTTGACTTTGACAGAGAAAATGCTAAAAAATCGTTAATTATTTTGGATTCTAACCCGAGATCTGTTAGTCTTTCTGGAATAGATAGGGAAATGAATTATTACATACCATTGAAGAATGTGGTGTTTAAAAATTTGTATAGTATTTTATCTCACTATGCTCATCCGTCCTATCAAGCGGAAGAGCAATTTGACAATGAATTTAGGGGAACAGGCAATAATAGTGAAGGGCCATATCATATGATAGTTTCTGTGGCTGCAATTTTATCCATCTGTTTCATATCTTCGTATATTGACTATGATGAGTCCATACAAAGCGAATTGAACGAGGAAGAGAAGGAAATTTTTAATGTTATATACGATACATTCTGCATCGGTAAATTCGAAATAGAACCAAATAGAGAAGAATATATACAAGAAAGAACAGCGTAACTTTATAGACAATGGAAAATGCTAACCATAACGAATAAAATAGATTGTTGCGGATGCAATGCGTGCGGAGAGACGTGAACCGAATGAAAAATAGCACCATTAGCGCAAAGCGCGCTCACCATTAAACAATTAGCAATAATATGGAGAATAGGAAAGATCAAATATACAAACAAAAATTCATGGCTTTCGCCATTCGGATGGTGAAATTGAAGAACTATCTGAATGAGCAGAAGCATGAGTACAACATAGCTGACCAGATTCAGCGTTCCGGCACTGCCATTGGTGCCAACCATCGTGAGGCAACTTTCGCAGAGAGTGACTCAGACTTTATCCACAAACTGCAAATAGCACAGAAGGAGTGCGGTGAAACGATTTACTGGTTGGAGTTGCTAAAAGCAACAGAATATATCTCGGAAGAACAATTTAACAGTTTATATGCGGATGCGGAAGAAGTTATGAGAATGTTGACTTCAAGCATAATGACCACGCGCAAGCGTTTGAAAAAATAACGATCCATCATTCCCATCATTCGCATCATTTGCATCATTAGCATCATTTCATCATTTGCATCATTCCCTTCCTCTCTTCAATCAAAAAAAGCCCAATCTTCGTTTTTAGATTAAAAATCTAATTTTTTTTAACGAATATTGGGCTTTTTTCTTGCATATGTGGGATTTTTTTGCAGAAGAGATAAAAAAGAGGGCATGTCTATATAAAGTGACATGCCCTCTTGCAATATAATAGAATCGTTCTTTTTGAGTGGAGGGGTCTCCTCTTTTCGTCAGTTGAACCGCTTTTTACACGATCTCCAGAACCCCCAACTTTTTAAATGAGATGTATAGACTGTGTCTTGCTTCGATGAATTTTCTCATAAGAGCCTCCTTTCTTTTATTAATGAGTTTCACAATGTAATTTACAAGTAATCCTATCAATCTAAGAACCACAATATATGGTTGGAGATCATCTGGTAAAACAGGTCCAACAATGTCAAGTAACGAGAAGATGCAATTAAGTATCTTTACTTATTAAGCAACAAAAACTGTGCCAAAGAGAGAATACCGACAGTATGGCAGATGTAACGGCATGCGATCCCTGCTCTTTTTGTAGAATATAGGTGCAAAATAAAGAAAAATGCAAATAGTCCTCGCAAAAAATTGTAAGTTTAATAAAAAATATGTATCTTTGCAGAAAATCTATTAATATATGGCAAACGATAAAATGAAACAGGTGTTGGAGTATACAGTTCTCTATCCCGGTGAACAGCAACTGGATGTAGATGCCGTTATCTCCAGCATGTCGCGCAATACTATTCTCAATATGATATTGGTTTTGACAAACCTTTATAGTAACAAGGATTTAAATAATCTATCATTATTCTTCAGCGATAAAGAAATGTTGCATGACGTTATTCGGAGAATCTTAAGGCATTGCAATCCGCAAGCAGATATTATTATTCTTCCACTGCAAACTGCATTGAGAATGCTGCGAATGGCGTTTGCTATGCCAGCAACGCAAACGGATCAACTATCAGATGATTTCGAATTGCAGTTGTTTAAAGCAATATTAGTCATAAATGAGCAAGAAGTGAAATCATATCAACTACCGGAGAGTGTCGCTGGAAAAGTATTTATTCAGACACTAATAACATATCCATCCAGTTTTACGTATGAGATGTATAAGACGCGGATATTCTTTCAATCGTATTCAGCCTTTCTATTTTTTAGATTCATAGAATCCAAACTTGAAACAGATTCGGCATTGCGCACTATATATGATGAATTTCTTGAGCAATATGGCGTTAGCAATGGGATAGATTATATTAGGACAATGATGGGAGTGATTACCATGAGCAAGTTGGAGGTTGGGAAAATGCCTGGTGACTTTAGCAATGACGTGGATGGAATCTTAAAAAGGCAGTTGATTGAAGCGTTGACAATTGATTTAAATACACAATTTGAAAATCAAGCCGGTCGTAATAATGTAGATTATCGAAAGTTTAGAGACAAACCATTTATTCGTGATGCGGCAGGTAATATTGTCGTAATTTGGATGGAGGCATTGATTGACAGAGTGTATAATAGTTTATATTTCGACTTCGGAGAGATTAATCGCAGATTGAATACGCATTGTGCTATTCCTCAGATATTTACTAATGAGTTTGCGGAGAAGTATATGTTCCAAAGGCTCATGGAGTATGCGAACGGGCAGGCTATGTATAATGCCCTGTATAACACGCAAGAGCAAGAAAATGGGAAAGCAGACTATGTGTTGGTAAAGGATAATGTAGCTATTGTGTTTGAGTGCAAAGATATTAAGATTTTGGGAGATGTAATAGAGACGCATGATGGGGTAGAGATATTTGAGGAATATAGGAATAAACTATATTCTGAGACTTACGATACTCGTCGTGGAGAACGAAGATATCATGACGCAACGCCCAAGGGTGTAGGACAGCTAATCAATTATATGAATCAGATACGTACCACGGATCCATATTATGTGGGTACACAGGAAGATAGTGTTATTTACCCGGTGTTGGTGCTGAGTGATTATAAACTGCTTCAACGAGGATTCCAGCAGATAGCGGATGAGTGGTATGAGGAGCGAGAGAATAAGTCAGAGAATGATAGGCCGTTAATCGTGATGTCATTCATAACGTTGATGAAATCCTATCCATTGTTTAGGGCGAATGGTTTTGAACATTACTTCGATATGTATAGAGCGTATATTGCATCGGAGCATAATTCGGCAAATCTCGACAGATATATGACTTTCGATGAATATATGCAGGATTTCGGAGAGCATATGGATATTGAGGAGTTACGCAATGAATTTATAGAGGCAATAACCATTAAAGAGCGATAAAAGCGAGCAAAATTGCTCATTTATGCAACAAAATAAAGAAAATAATTATTTTTCAGTCCATATACTTGTTTATATGGATTTTTTTTCGTAATTTTGTGCGCTGAAATAAAAAGTGTATGAGCAAAGAAAACGATAACATAGTAGTGCGGTACGATTTGCCGAAGAACTGGAGTGAGGAAAAGAATTTCTCATTCGAGCATTTGACGCAGTTGGTTGAGCAAGTCCATAACTCGGCTTATTCTTCTTCAGTCAAGGCAATCAATCGCTTTGCTACCATCCGGAATTATATTATCGGATTCTATATCGTGGAATATGAGCAGAATGGTAGCGATAGGGCTAAATATGGTGATAAGTTGCTTGTGAATTTAGCCGAAAAGGTTAATAAACGCAGTATTAACAAAACTTTATTGTATAATTGTCGTAAGTTCTATCTGGATTACCCGCAGATACAACCTTATTTGATAGGAAAAAGTGCGATGTTGTCGCACAAATCTGAGATCTTCCCGACTGCGTCGGAAGAATTGTCGCAAAAATTCCCGACGGCATCGGGAAAATTGAATATAAAAAGTCCGACAACATCGGACAATTTCACCACGCCGGCAGACAAGCTCATTTCTCAATTGTCATTTTCGCATATTGTTGAAATTCTTACGGTAGATGATTCGTTGGCACGTTTCTTCTATGAGACAGAGTGTATCAAGTGCTGCTGGAGCGTAAAGGAACTGCGTCGCCAGATAGCCACTAATCTGTATTTCCGTGCAGGGATTAGTAAGAAACCGGAGTTGCTGATACAAAGAACAGAGATAAATACTACTCCGGTATTAACCATCAAAAATCCATTCTCGTTTGAGTTCTTGGACTTGCGTCCGGAAGCATTTACTGAAACGGACTTAGAGAATGCTTTGATTTCGCATTTGCAGGATTTCTTGCTGGAGATGGGTAAAGGCTTCTGTTTTGAGGCTCGTCAAAAACGGATGGTTATTGATGATGAGTATTACTTTGCGGATCTGGTGTTTTATAATAGGATTCTGCATTGCAATGTGATTGTGGAATTGAAAGACGATGAGTTTAAGCATGCAGATCTAAGCCAATTGAATGCGTATGTGTCTTATTTTCGAGAGAATGAGATGAACGAAGGCGATAATCCTCCAATTGGAATTCTGCTCTGCACTAGAAAAGGCGAGAAGATGGTAGAATATGCATTAGCGGGAATGGATAATAATTTGTTTGTATCAACGTATATGCTCACTCTGCCGGATAAAGAAACATTGCAAGAGTTTATATTAAGTGAACTAAAATAGAATTCTATCGCCCGGGGCAGATTGAAATAGCTATATGTGATTTTGGAGTAGGAATACCCCATACGTTACGAGAACAATTCCCGAATGAATGTGAAGCGTTGCAAAAATGTCTTTTGCCTGGAGTAACAGCCGGATCGCAGAAGCATAATCGTGGATTTGGCATGGAGTATATAGTGAATACTATGTCATCAAGCGATATAATGCGTATTATTTCAAACAAAGCCATTTTGATAAAATCAAAATCGTATGAAGATGTGACTCCTTTATCCTATGATTTTAAAGGCACATTGATACACTTTACGATATCGGCGGATAGTTTCGAAGATATGGATATAATTAATGAATTAAATTTTGGATAACATGATAAAGTTGGCTCAAATAATGAAGGATCGCACCTACCCGGAGAGTGGGAGTGTGTTATATGATTCCATTGCTCCTCTATTGACGAGAGACGAGAAAGTGGCATTGGATTTAGATGGGGTTATTGCGTTGCCATCTATGTTTTTAAATGCATCGATAGGTATGGCTGCAAATGAATTTGGCGCAGATGTGGTAAAGAAAAATGTAGTATTTTACCATGTGTCAAAGACCCAGGCTGAGCGGCTTAAAGAGTATTTTGCACGGTTGTAAAGGAATACATGATTGCAAATCGTCAGCAACTTGCCGATGATTTCTATAAGTCCTCAAACAACACCCTCCAGGATGCCCAATCTGTACTGCCATCGGTAGAGGAGATTGAAAATGAGTTGAATGATAAAGACAAATGATTCAACTTTCCGCCCAATGAGCGGGAGACGAGCGAGAGACAATCACGACTTGCTTTCATGACGATTATTTGACTAAAACTGAAAAAGGTTGACTCGATAACTGAGATAGAATCTTAAAAATCGTAAACTATTGACTCGAGACCTAAAAATGTTGACCGGAGTGCGAAAAAGGTTTACCATTTGAAAGACGATGC
>Ga0256405_10000640_pt1 | contig 112010 bp, 115 predicted proteins | sample RumenRJG_02DNA_FD_189096 | JGI IMG/M metagenome (GOLD analysis project Ga0256405, IMG submission 189096) | Bovine rumen microbial communities from Lethbridge, Alberta, Canada - RJG_02 | ecosystem: Host-associated > Mammals > Digestive system > Stomach > Rumen | place: Canada: Alberta...
TCAAAGGAGTATAAGCAATATGAAACCGATTTTGCGGATTGCCGGCAGAGGGCCGAAGCGTCAGCGTGCCCGTTTATCGCCGGCAACCAAGAAAGGAATAAACTATGAAACCTAAATTTGTCTTAACAAAGAATGTCAAAGGATTTATTAATCTTATTCATAACCTGAATAATAAGCCTGATAATATATCAAAAATTGGACTGGTTTATGGGAATGCAGGACTTGGCAAAACTAAAACGGCACTTTACCTTTCAATACAGTATGATGCAATTTATGTGCGAGCAACAAACTCTATGAGTCCAAAATGGATGTTGGAAGAAATAGCAAAAGAGCTTGACGAGATTCCGAGATTTTATACTGCTGATATTTTTAGACAGTGCGTTAATACTTTGAAAACAAATCCGCAGATGATTATTGTTGATGAGATTGATTATCTGCTTGCTGATTTTAGGACAATAGAAACTTTGAGAGATTTACACGATGAAACGGGGGTACCGATAATTCTGGTAGGGATGCAACTTGCAAAGCATAAACTCAAAAAGTATACGCATTTATTTGACAGAATTTCAGAAATTTATAATTTTACCGAATTTGAATATTCGGATATTAAACAAATTACAGAAGAAATATCTGAAGTTGAAATTACAAAAGACGCGTTGCATTTAATCTATAACAAAGCCAAAAGTTTTAGGCAAATTGTGAATACAATTGATGCTTTTGAAAAAGTGGCACAGGCAAATAGTTTAACTCAAATTGATGAAAATATAGCACGGGAGGTATTAGGTGGCGGATTTTGACAAGGCTGGAGCGAAGCGAAATGCCGTCCCTGTGAAAAATCTGACGGAATGCAGTTTTTACGAAAGGAAAAACGGAATGGAGTGCAAAGATTTTGAACCGTCAATAATCCAAGACGATAAAATTTTAAAGGTAGCAAAAAGATTAAAAACATTTACTCTTGAAGATATTGTAATGTTTTGTGAAATAGATGCTGAAACCGCAGAAAAATTTCTGGAAGAATCGAAAAATATAAAATCCTGTAGAGATAAATTTGAATATGTTGAAACAATAAAAACAGAAGATAAATTCAGGATTGTTGATAAAAATATTCAAAGCAAAAATTCGGATATAGGTGTTATTGATGCTTGTAGCATATTTTTAGATATTAAACGAAAAACTATGACAGAAGCATCATTTCAGGCATACAAAACTTTTGTATATTCAAAAATTATTCCGTATTTTAAGAGATTCAAATTAAAAGATATAAATATTCAGGGAGTCCAAAATTTTAAAAAATTTTTGCAAGGAAACAAAGTATCCGAACGCAGAATTAAGAATATTCTTGCACTATTAAATCAGATAATAAAACATTTTCAAAATGAAGGTTATATCGATAAAACATGTGTTTTTGAAGTAAAAAGAATAGCAGATATTCCTAAAAGACAGATACAAATTTTGACACCGGAACAACTGGTGCAGCTTTTTAAAATCCTTAAAAAGAAATATCCATATATGCTTCCAATTGTGCAAAAATTGATTATATTAAAACAGCCTTTGAACACCATTTTAACAGGGAGTGAACAACAAAAGAAATCTTTAAAACGAAAAATTAGAAAAGATTTTTATAGAATTAAACGGGAAATGGGTTTAACTAATTATATGTTCGACGATTTAAGATTTAGTAATTTCGTTTAATAATAAACTTAAACTTCGTATATTTTATTAAATTGTTAATTTTCTTTAAATATATTCATCTCTACCACTTTAAAAATTATTTAATATGTCGTATAATATAAATATATAATGTCGTATTTTATAAATAAAAAAGCGAGAAAACTATGCCAATATCAGATATTTTAGAAAAAAGAATTCAATATCGTATAAAGAAGTCAAAGGACTTCATATTTATGCTGCCGGATTTTTTAGATTTGTCTGATAGAGATCAAGTCATGCGTGCACTTCGTAAATTAATGTCTAAAAATCTGATTATGAGAGTCGGACAAGGTGTATATGTTAAGGCAAAAGAATCAAAGCTGACAGGTAAAATAATTCCGCAGATTGATTTAACTGAAATCGGTAAAGCTGTTGCAGAAAAACTTAATATTAAGGTTCTGCCAAGCAGGTATGAGCTATGGTATAATGAAGGCAAGACAACACAGGTTCCAAGCGGGAAAGTTATTGCAATTAAAGGCACTATTTTAAGGAAAATCGGATTTAACGGAGTTTATATAACTTATGAAACCGTCAGAAACAAAGAAAAATATTATAAATATAGTTAATGACTATTCACAAGAATTTGGTATAGCTCCGCAGTTTGTTGAAAAAGATTATTATGTTGTTAAAGTTTTATCCGAAATGAGCAAAATCGATTACCCTGATTTAAAAATAGTTTTTTCCGGCGGAACTTGTTTATCCAAGGCATATCATAAGATCCAAAGATTTTCTGAAGATATTGATTTTAGGATCCATACAGATAAATCCTTTACGCGAGCAGAGAAGAAAACTTTTTGTAATTTCATATTGGGAAAATTTGATAACAAAGATAATTATCATATTATTTCAGAATCAATTAAGAAAGGTAATGAAAATAACTTTTTCAGCTTTGAGATTGAGTATGAAAAATTGTATGAAGGTTCAAATTTAAGACCAAATATAAAAGCAGAATTTACTTTTGAAAACTTAATTTTACCAAGCACAGAATGTGAAATATCTTCCTTTATCGGCAAATTTATTGATGAAAAACCAATTCTCGTTAATTGTATTCAGCCGATTGAAGTTATTGCTAACAAATTCAGTGCTTTGATGTGGCGAGTTTATGTTAAAAATAGAACGAAACCGTTGCATTCAAAAGAGAATGATCCGACTATTGTTCGCCATTTGCACGATATTGCAGCATTAGACGATTTGCTATATGCAAAAGAATTTGTAGAACTTCTGCAAAAATCTTTTGATGCCGACAAAGGTCGCGGCGGATTTGATAACAATTATACTTTGCCAGATTTTATAAAAATTACTCTTGATAAATTAACAGAGGATAAAGTTTATCAAAAAGAGTACACAGATTTTGTAAGTTCAATGAGCTATGCAAAAGATTCAGAAGTTATAACTTTTGAAAAATCACTAAAATGTTTTAAAAACATATACATAAATATTACCAATAGTATTTAATCAATTTTAATGGAAAAACTCCTAATAATATTTCTCATTTCTTCAGCATGTAGTGTATTTAACAAATGACAAGTTTTTATTCTTGAATAATCTATTTTTGTTATGTTCTCAAAAGTATCATATTTATTATACTCTTCTTGTTTTAATGTGGCTGTAAATACTACTTGGTTATGTAATTCTTGAAAATTATTTATAACTATTTTTTCTTTGTGAGTTGCTAATTCACCTTCTCGAAAAGCATCTATTACTATTGGGAATGGATGCTTTAATATTTTCGCAAAAGAAAATAATTTTGATATGTAATATTCCGATCCTTCACTGCCGGAATAGTTTTGCTCCCTTTTAGTAAAAATATCTTCAAATATTAATTTCCCTTCTGGATCAATTTTTTTGTATATATCCATCATCTCATTCAATATATTAGCTTTAGCAGATTTTTGTAATTTAATAATATTATCATTATTAATTTTTTCAGAGTATAACATTGTATCTAAATTTTTAATCTCTTCATCAATAGAAGCTATTTTTAAGTCTGCATCACTTGAATTTTCCAATTCTTCTTTATACAAGAGTAAATTCTCTAATGTTATGTCATTGTCTTTAAATAAACTTTTGAGTTCTCTCTGTTTATTAAAGATCTCTGTATTAATTTTTTCAATTTCTTCGTTTGCAATTTCGATTCTTTCTTTTATAACATTAATAATATCATTCCTAATATCTATATCAGAAACATCAAACTGAAATTCCTTGTCTTTATTTTCAAAACCAATATGATTTGACTTACAATCTAAACAAACTAGTTGTCCTTCATCTAAAGTACGATTAAGTGAACGTAGTTCTTTTAATAGTATTTCATTTTTAATTTTTTTATTATTAAGTCTGTTTCTTTCGTTATTATATTCAATTAAGTCATTTTTTATTTGTTCTGTTAATTTAAGCTTTTCTTGGATAGTTTCTTTATTTCTTGTATATGTCGCTATATTTATTTCTGAAATATTTTTCTTTAAAATTTTATTTTGCTTAATAAGTACATTTTTTTCATTGCTTAGATTTATAATTTGTTGTTTAATCTCATTCTCATCAATAATATTACTAGTTTTATAACAATCTAGCATTGAATATATTAAATTTTCAAAATCTTCTTTTTTATTATATCCACTATTAAAAATATTCGATGTGTTTCTGCAATCTTGCCCTACAAAAAACAATTGAAAAAACAGTTCCAAATCAACCATTTTTGTTTTATTGTCTTTTACTATCTGAGGCAGTGTATATATTGACTTGTTAAAAAACCTTTTAAATTCTGTCACACTATTAAACATATTTAAATGGTTTTGATTTTTTGTTATAAAAATATCATTTTTTCTACAAACAGAAATTTCTTTACCATCAACATCAAGATTGACAACAAAATAATAATTTTTATAATCAAAACCACTCGGAAAAATGGGGGTATTACCAAGAGCATAATATAACCCCTGAGCAATAATAGTTTTCCCTTTATTATTATCATTGCTATATATTATGTTTATTCCATCTGATAATTGTTTTTCTATATAAGCAATTTCAGAATTTCCGATAGCTATTTGTTTTATCTTAATCATGTTCAATACCATCCTTGATTAATGCAATAAAATATTTTGCAGAATTAAAATCGAGGAAAGAAACATTACTTAGCTTTTCTCTATCGATTAAATCATACAATTCATTTACATTTAGATCATTATTATTGCTTACTTTTTGATAGATTTCTTCAAAAAGTTTCCAGAATGCGTCAACATTGTTTTTATCAAACAACATTCTATAAATATCATTATTACATTCTTCGATAAATTCTCTTCTATTTGAAATAACTTGTTGTTCCAAAACTGGTGTAAAACTAATAGGAATATCTGTTTTACTAATATTATCTTTAAATACTAGCCTACTTAAAATTAAAAGCTTTATTTCTCTAGTAGTTAAATGTTTTTTAAATGGCTCAAATCCTGCTAATGTAGTTATTGTGATAGTTTCAGTACAAATATTCTTTTTTATAGATTGTTCATTCCTTATTTGATCAAAAACTTTATTCAAATATTCATCATTTGGAATAATTGACGGGTTTAATTTAATAAATCTTTTAATATAATCTGCCTTATTCTTAGTGCTGATAACAAATGAAACTTTTTCTAAAAAATTATTTATATTTTCATCCGTTATATCATTGTTATTAACATATTCTTTTTGCGTAGATGCTTCTTTTAAACCTTCTTTTATCGATTCTATAGCCTTTGACGTAAAATTATTAATTCTAAATACTTCTAAATCCGGATTTTGTAATGCATTTGAAGAAATTCCACCCACAAAAAGAATAAAACTTATGAAATTAAACTCTGAAAGATAATTTTTAAACAATGTTACCAAATATTGCCCAACCTTTTTAGAGTATATATTACTTTCGCCTTTTGATTGAACATCCCAAGCTTTATCTGCTAAAGAATCTATGCCAGTTAAATCATTAAAAAAGTCGACAACAAAATAATGAATTTCATCACTATCAGACATAAAATTCATTAGGTAGAGTAATGCTTTTGTTTCATACTCTGTAGCTTTTTCGTTTGTTCTTTCTGTTGAAGAAATAGTGTATACCATACTTCCTCTTTGCTTTTGATTTGTGATTGAAGAAATTATAACATAAATATTAAAAGTATTTTATCTTCTTGACTGAAATTGATAGATATTAAGACGGATTTTTATTGTTTTGTAATGTGTTTTGAATACAAATTATACTACTATTCAAATATAATAAACACTTCCGTCTTGTTTCCGACTTGAAAAATCGCAATTTCAAAAGGGTCTTTTGTGTCCTAATTTTGTCATCGCTATTATATAGAGTGTGTTTAGGTTTTAGCGATTTGCTCGGATTTATACCGGATTTTTGAGTGACAGAAATTGGACAAAAAGAGCAGTTTCGTTACATTTGAGTCAATTCGTATAAAATCGCTAACACCTAAAGGTGGCGGCTAACACAGGCAAATTAATTACAATTCAAATGTCCCAAATAAACCCCAACCGGCGCAAGATTATAGCATTCTTCAATTTCCGGTTGATTAGCAACAAAATAATCATTAACAACAGCGGTGTTATAAATGTTTTCTGACCATTTGCTCAATGGCTTAAATTCTTTTTGAGTAATATTAAATCCGGCTTTTTCCATACGACCTCCTTCAACGTGTCGTATTCATCACTCAAAGTCAGAATTAAATCAAGTAGAACCTATGCTACTTTATTATAAGTGTTATCATTATAATTGTTATAATGATCATAAAAATGATTATATAAGTTATTACATTTTTCTTGGAATAATTCCCTATCATAAATTTCAGGTAAGGTTTCATCACAAATTATTTCTATTGCTTCTTTTACTTTTGCTCTTGTTGATTGTTTTTTACGCCAATCAAGAACAAGTTTTTCTTTTTTAATTACCTGAACTAATCTTTGAGCTGCAGCTTTTACCGTTTCAAATTCTTTTTTAGAGAGTTTTGGCTCTGGTTTGGTCAGTATATCAAGAATAGCAAGTTCTTCTTCTGTTAAATTTTCATCAAGATGGCGTTTTTCTTCTGCTGTTAAATCATTAGTTAGTGCAACTAACTGAATGTACATTTGCTCCATTGTTAGTTTTCCGGCATTGTATTCATCAATAATTTGTTCAAATCTTTCTTGAAAATGTTTTCTCATATCATTAATTTTCAGCATCATTGAAAGTTTAGAACTAATTGTTGATTTTAGTTTTTCTAGTAATGCGCGTTGCTTTTCTTTCAGTATTCTACGCTGCAATTCTTCAAAATCTATTTTACTTAAATCAAGTTTTTCACCAGCTTTTATTTCGTATGATTTTAGATTTATTGATTCATTGAGCAATTCTTCCACTTGTTGTGCAAGCTTTTTAACCTCTGTATTATCAATAGACTTGATTGTAACTTCCCTAATTTTTGCATAAAGAATTGAACAAACAAAAACAAGTTTTGCATATTTTCTTGCTTCACTATCTGGTAAAATAGCTTTAAACAATGCTTTGAGATTTTGTGTTCCTTTTAGAAATTCTGTTTTATCCTTTTCTGTTTCTAATATCGTATTAACGGCTTCTTCTGTTCTTTTTATACATTCCAAAGCCCTTGTATCAAATATTTTATCAACATCAATTTTCTTAGAATTTAGAAGTTCTATCATTTTTTTAGCTTCAGAATCCAAAAGCTTAATTAATTCCGCTTTTGTTTCGGCTGGGTCTTCTTCTGAACTTCCACCATTAACAGGTTCTCCGTAAATAGCCAATGCTTTTTGCAATGCCTTAAATATTCCAATATAATCAACTATCAGACCGTTGTATTTGCCCTCAGCTACTCTGTTTGCTCTTGCTATTGTCTGCATCAAAGTATGTTCTTTTAAAATTTTATCAAGATAAAGAGTTGATATAGTCGGACAATCAAAACCTGTAACCCACATTGCACAAACAAAAACAAGTCTTAATTTATCTTCCTTATCTTTAAATTTGGTAGCTAAATCTTCAGATTTCATTCTCTTTCTGTGGGGAGCAATATCAACACCTTTTTGTTTCATTTGTGCATCTTCGTTCTGAGAAGAAGAAACAACAACCGCCATATCGGTTTCTTTTATATAATTGATTTTATCTTGTAAAACTTCTTTGTCGTCTTCATTGGCAGTTTTTAGTTTGTTTTCAAGAACTTTAATATATTTATCCCACTCAATTTTAACTTTATCATACATTTTAATCGCAGTTGCTTTATCAATTGCAACATACATTGCTTTTCCCATAAAACCACGATTCATAAAATGTTCTACAACATCTTTCGCGATTGCATCAAGCCTGTCTTCTCTTGTAATTACTTGATACATATTTACATATTCTTTTTCAAATTGTTCTTCTTGTTCTTCTGTAAAGTCCGCTGAGTCTATGATGTTTTGGAGTTGCGTTTCTAAATCATCATTTGTAATCTGCATTTCAGGTATTCTTGCTTCGTAGTACAAAGGAACAGTTGCAGAATCTTCTATTGATTGTTTGAATGTATATTTACTTACATAATCACCGAAAATTCGTTTTGTTTTTTCATCGTTTTTCATAAGAGGGGTACCTGTAAATGCTATAAACTTAGCATTAGGTAGTGCTTCTCTCATGTTCATTGCTAATGTTCCGTATTGCGTGCGGTGTGCTTCGTCTGTAATTACAATAATATCATTTCTGTCTGATATTTTTTCAAAACTTTGTCCTTTTTCTTCTGTTCCAAACTTTTGAATCATTGTAAAAATTGTTCGGTGGTCTTCTTTAAGCAACTCTTTTAAATGTTCTCTTGATGTCGCCTGAATATTTTGCTCCGTAACCGCACCTGTTGAAACAAAGTTTTTATAAATCTGTTCATCAAGGTCTGTTCTATCCGTAACAACTACAAAAGTCCAATTCCCTTTTATTTTTCGGAGAATTTTTTGAACAAAAAATATCATAGAAAAACTTTTTCCGCTTCCTTGTGTATGCCAAAATACACCAAGTTTTCCGTCAGTATTTGTTTTGAATCTTTCTATTGCACTATTAACACCTAAAAATTGGTGATTTTTACCGCAAATCTTTATTGTTCCGCCTTTTGTTTCTTGATATAGAGTGTAGTTTTCAATAATATCTAATAAGTTTTCCGGTTTACACATACCAATCATTAAGGTATCAGCAGGAATTATGCCTTTTGTTCCTTTTTCATCAATCTTTTTCCAATCGGAGAAATGCTCCCATTTTGAAGTTAGTGTTCCAAATTTAGCTTCTGTTCCGTTTGAAACAATTATAAATGCGTTATACCAAAATACTTGCGGAATCTCTTTTTTATAATGCGTAATGTTGTCATTAAAAGCGTTTTTTATATGTTTATGGCTGGCTTTAAGCTCTATAAATACAAGTGGTAAACCATTAACAAAAAGTACTAAATCAGCTCTGCAATTATATCTTTCGCCTGATATTTTAAATTGTCTGACAAGTAAATACTCATTGTTCTGTGGTTCTTGAAAATCAATAACCTTAACAATATCAGTTGTATCAATTCCGTCATTGTCTTTAAATTGAACCTTAACGCCATCTTTTATCATCGAGTAAATAAATTGATTAGCTCCTATTGGAGTTTTAGAAGATAAGTCCTGCGTTAATTCATAATATGCATTATCTAAAGCTTCTTGCGGTAAATCGGGATTCAGTTTTAATAATGCTAAACGTAAGTTTTTTGATAAAATAACTTCATCTGTTGTTTGTCTACCAAAAGTTGAATTATCTCCGCCAACTATTTCAGAAGTAGCATCAAAAAGCTCAAATCCAAATTCTTCCTTGCATTTTTCCATTAAATCCAATTCAAAAGCTTCTTCTGATAATTTGTGCATTCTCACTCGTCTCCATCTATTAAATCAATTAATTCAGAAAATTTGTACATATTACCCCTGTTTCCGCTTCCTTCTCTTATTTGCTTGATAATCTGTTTATCTAATAATTTTTGCAAAATAGCATTTGCAGTATTTCTATTTGCAATATTTGAATATCTGCAAAATGACGCAATTGTAAAGATTGGCATTGCAAATATTGCATCTAGTATGCCTGTTGTATATTGAGATTTTGTAATTTCTTGTATTATATTTTTTTGTTTGTTATGTAATTCCAACACCTCTTTTATTTTAATTCTATTTTTGTTTGCTTGCGTCACTATTGCATTTAGGAAAAATTCAATCCAATCCTGCCAATTATTATTTTTTGTAATATCCCTTAACCTGTCATAATATTCATCTCTATTTTTTTCCAGATATTCACTTAGGTAGAAAATAGGCTCTGCTAAATAATTCTTAGAATATAAAAATATTGGAATTAAAATTCTTCCGAGACGACCATTACCATCTAAAAATGGGTGAATTATTTCGAATTGAGCATGCACAATTGCAAGTTGTACGAGTAAATCATCATAATCGGAATTTATGAATTTCTCCCATTCGTCTAAATATTCCATAATCTCATTTGGAGCCGGTGGTATAAAAGAAGCGGTTTCTATTGTCGAGTTTTTTGGACCAATCCAATTTTGAATTGTTCTAAACTCACCTCTTGCTTTATTTTCACCCCTAACCCCACTTAATAATACCTTATGAATATCTTTAATCATATTCAAATGTATAGGCTTTTCTTGTAAAAGGTCTGTAGCACATGACATAGCCATCTTATAATTTAAAATTTCTTGAATATCATTATGCTTATAGCCCGAAAAACTTTCTCCGGCTTCGTGTTGTAAAACTTCTGTTAACGTTGCTTGCGTACCCTCTATTCTAGAAGACATGGTTGATTCTTTTGCTGTCATAGGGGCAAGTAATAATCTAGGATTTATTAAATGATTTAATGCTCCATTATAATTAGATAAGCTTGCATGAGCTTGTCCGATTAAAGGTAAAATTTTTATTAAATCAAGCTTAATGTCAGCAATTTTCTTTGGTTTTGAAGGTATATTAGTCATGCTTTTCTCCTTTTTTAATAATTATACAGAAAATTTAACTTGTTGTCAATATTTTGTATAAATTGACCACAAATAAAAATGTGTTCATTTTTCGTATTTTTTTGACAATAAATCTTTTTGTGCACATTGGAATGGTTACAAATTTATTTGTACTCAAAAATTTATTATTTTTGACAATAAATCTTTTTGTGCACATTGGAATGGTTACAAATTTATTTGCACTCAAAAATTTATTATTTTTGACAATAAATCTTTTTGTGTACATTGGAATGATTACAAATTTATTTGCACTCAAAAATTTATTATTTTTGACAATAAATCTTTTTGTGTACATTGGAATGATTACAAATTTTTAATAAAATACCCATTTTTATCCAATTAATTTTTTAGTTATTTTTAAACTCTCTAAAAACTCTTTTGCTTTTTCTTTGCGTTCTTTGTTGTCCTTAATTAGTACACAGAATAATAAAAGTTGGTATAGCTCGTCATACCATTCTTCAAGTTGTTTATTATCAAGATTTTCTATTTCTTTTTTGTTGTTATGCTTAATGTTTAATTTGTTTACAAGACCGCGTGTTTTGTCAAAATATTCAGAAAATCCAGAAATCCCTTTTTTAAGCAATTTTTCATATTCTAAATATATTTTAAGTAACAAGTTTCGTTTCTGGCTTAAATCACCTTTTAATGATGCGTGATTATACATTAAAATAGCAATAGCTGTATCCTTTGAAGATATTTCTGCAACAGAAGTTGCCGCCGGATTTTTGGGAACTAACAATATCTTATCTTCTTTGTTAATGTTTAAACATTCATAATTCAAATGGTCAAGCAAAATTTTAATATTTTCTTCCAACATAAAGTATTGTTGTGATTTTTGAAAGTTGGGAAATGTAAGTTTTGTATTTGCCAGATTAATAATATTCAAGTAATATTCAAGCCGTACCAAGATATTTTTAGTATCATATTTTTCTGTATCGATACTTAATTTACTTCGCATTTCTTGACACGTCAAACAAGTCCCTCTTTGTTTCCAATTGTAAAAAAGAAGTTCTCCGACAACGGATTCAACATTACCCTGTTGTTGTTGAAAAGTCATACCGTTAGTTACATACAAAAGAGCATTAGAAAATAAAGTGTCAATTTTATTAATTTCTACTTTAATATCAAATTTATCCGCTAAAATTTTAAAAATATTCCTATGCTTCATGTTTTATATTATACGCAAAACAAAGAATGATTTAAAAATTTATTTAATTTACAATTTAGTATATATTTTTTACCCTATCACTTAATTTTAAACTTTCTAATAATGGGATTAAAATTACTTTTGCAAATTCAACTTGTTTTTGTGTACTGGGTTCTATTCCTACTTTTGAATTCTCGCAAGAACCGGTATCAAATTCTGCCATTTTTATAAAATTATTTTTTAATCTTTCTTGATTTATATAGTCTGAATACTTGCCCATTATTTATCTCCAAAATGCTAATATTATTACTATTCTTCTGCAAATTTTTCAATTTTATATGTCTTTATAAAATCTTTTGTATGATAAGCTTCTTTCGCACCAACAACAATCTTAAAATCCGGAATTTCCTTTTGAAGAGATTCCTTTATTGGTTCTAAGAGTCCCGGAATTATTATTTCTCTTGTTTTAACTTTTTCTCTTAGTCTGAATTTTTCAATTGTTTCAGAAACAACTTTAGCTGTTATTTTTTCTGCTGCCCAAGCAGCCATTACACCCATTCCTCCGGTTGGAATCACTATCAAATATGATGGTATATCCAACTCTTCTAATTCATTTGCGATTGTATAATAAGTCAAACTGAAATTTGTTGTCATAAATATTACAGATTTCTCATTAACATCATTAAATTCATATATTTTCGATTCAACTTGCAAAGGAGATTGAGGATCTGAATATATATTTTGTCTTAACGTTAACAATGTAGACATTAATGCTTCATCAAAATCTTCAAATATTAATAAACTTGCATATTTACAAATATAAAAACCTGCCCTTGCTGATAATTCAACTAAATTATTATCTTTTTCAAAATATATATATACAGGATTTATATATTCTTTATTATTTTCTAAAACAGCTTTTTTTCTTATACATATAAGGTTTTCCATTGATTGCTGAAATTTATTCTTGTCATCTTTAACTCTTATAAGGTTATAGCTTGTCAATTCCTCTTCTGTTAAAGTTGAAATACCCTTATTTTCTATTTCTAATCTTAAATTTGTATTTATTTTTGAACCTTTAAGAAAAATACCGTCTATTTTATATGTCTTCGATAATTTTAAAATTTTAAAATTTAAAATCCTATCTAAATCTTTATTAAAATTTTCATCATCAGTATTCAAAACAATAAAGATTGCTGTAGGATTTACAAAAGTTTTACTATGACGGAACATGACATTTTCTCCGCCTATTTTTATTTTTTGCAATAAACCGATTTCAACTTCATTTTGTATGTAAGTTTGAGCATTATTTATAAGACTTATCAATTCACTGTTTAAATACGGACAATAACTAATATTACTATAATTTTTTGAAAGATTTATAGCAAAAGCCATACACGAATTAAATCCGCATTCTTTACAATTCGAATGTTCTGACTTTGTTGAAGCAGGAAGGTATTTAAATATATCTAAACCCGATAAATTCATTTAAACAACCCTTTCAATACTTGAACACTTTCAGGATGGCTGAGAACAACAATATTAACACCCGCAGAAATTACTGAACAAGCTGTTACAACTTCTATCATTTTTGTTCGTATCTTAAACTCCCCAAAACTACCATTTAAATCTTCACTTGATGCTTCTTTTGTTTTTAAGCTTTCTTCACTGCTAAAAGCTATCATTGGCATATTCAAAATTTCATTTCCATTAAGTCCGGCTATTTTAACACGTTCCATAATACTGTAACCGTATTCCAATCCATATCCTAATCCGCCCATATCAGTATCTATTATTATTTTATTTAAATCCAGTCCCATCTTTGAAGCTAATAAATTCATTTCTTTTAATTTATTAACATCTATCGGCGTACGAATGACTAAAATATGATTACCATCTATAATCAAAGGAATTATTTCTTTATAAGTATACTCATTAGCAAATGCTATTATACACTCTCTATCCAAATTTTTTATTAATTTCGGAATAAGAACTTTATCAATATCAGAAACATTTACACCTCTTACCATTAAAGGTTTAGAAATAAAAGGTAATAATTTATTTAATAATAAACATGCCTCATTTACTTGATTAAGATTTTCAATATTAAATTTTAATCCCAATATATCGCAATCAGACAGTTGGGCCTGTTTTACAAGCTCAATTTTATCATCAAAGTATTTTCCATAAACATCTTTAACAATATGAGAACTTTTTTCAGGATTAAAAATATTTAACTCCAAAGCAAAAACCGGTTTTGCATTGTTATCATTTTCTTTTAAAAAGAAAAATGATTTATCTCCACCGATTTTTATGCCATTAAAATGTATTTCACGTATGCTTTGTCTAAAATCAAAACTACATGTACAAGTTTCTTTCATTTTTAACTTTTTCCATTAACTCATCAAATTCTTTTTCATCTAAAGTTTCTCTATCTAATAAAGCCTTAGATATTTGTTCAAGCATATCTTGATTTTGAGTTAAAAGAGTTTTAGCAATTTCATATTGTTCATTTACAATTCGTTGAACTTCATTATCAATTTTGGCAGCAATTTCTTCAGAATAATCTCTTGTATGTCCAAAATCACGTCCCATAAATACATGGTCTTCACTTTTACCATAAGCAAGATTGCCTAATTTTTCGCTCATTCCGTATTTAGTTACCATACTTCTTGCTAAAGACGTAACTTTTTCCAAATCGTTAGAAGCTCCTGTTGTAATAAAATCTTTACCATAAATTATTTCTTCGGCAACACGACCACCGAGAGTCATTGTTATTCTATCTAATAACTGAACTTTTTTCATTGTAAGATGGTCTTTTTCAGGTAAAGTTAAGGTTACACCCAAAGCCATGCCTCTTGGTATTATTGAAACTTTGTGAAGAGGATCACAATTATTTAATAATTTTGCAAGAAGAGCATGACCTACTTCATGATAAGCAGTATTTTCTTTTTCTGAATCTGAAATAATACGACTTTTCTTCTCAGGTCCGGCTATTACTTTATCAATAGCTTCTTCCAAATCATCCATTTCAATTTTATCTTTATCATGACGAGCCGCAAGTAAAGCTGCCTCATTCAATAAATTTTGTAAATCTGCACCTGTAAATCCCGGAGTGCGTTTTGCCAATACTTTTAAGTCAACTTCACCGGCAAGAGGCTTATTTTTTGCATGAACTTCCAATATTTGTTCTCTGCCTAAAATATCAGGTCTGTTTATAACTATTTGTCTATCAAATCTTCCAGGTCTTAAAAGAGCATTATCTAATATATCAGGTCTGTTTGTTGCAGCAATTACTATAATATTTGTTGTTTCATCAAACCCGTCCATTTCTACAAGCAATTGATTAAGAGTTTGTTCTCTTTCATCATGCCCGCCACCTAAACCTGCACCACGCTGACGACCAACAGCATCTATTTCATCTATAAAAATTATACATGGTTGATGTTTTTTTGCTTGTTCAAACAAATCTCTTACACGACTTGCACCAACACCAACAAACATTTCGACAAAGTCAGAACCTGATATTGAAAAAAACGGTACACCGGCTTCTCCGGCTACAGCTTTTGCCATTAAAGTTTTACCTGTTCCCGGTGAACCTATAAGTAAAACTCCTTTAGGTATTTTTGCACCTAATTTTATATATTTTTCGCCGTTTTTTAAAAAATCTACGATTTCTTCCAGTTCTTTTCTTTCTTCATCTATACCTGCAACATCATCAAATGTTACTTTTACTTTACTATCTAATAATAATTTAGCTTTGCTTTTTCCAAATGACATTGCCTGTGAACCCCCGGCAGATAATCCTTTTGCCATTATTATTAAAAAGATTATAAACAACAAAGGCAATATTAATGAGCCTAAAACACTCAATATTTGCGAAGATTCACTTGGCTTTTTAACTTCGATTATTACATTATTTTCTTCCAATTTTTTTAAAATATCAGAACCTTCAGGAATTAAAACTTTATACTGCAAAGTTGCTTTTTTTAATTCTCCATATATCGGTTTTGGTGCTTTTTTTTCTTTTTCTGTTTGCTCAGGTTGTTTTAACGGTTGAGCTAACAAGTATTCCTTATCTATTTCAACACTCTTTATTTCACCATTTTCAACTTTTTGAACAAAATTTGTATATGTTAAATCTTGAGTGCTTGTAGACGGGCCTGAAAACAACATTGATACAAATGCTAAAATCATTATCCCCAGTATTACATACATTCCTGTTGATTGGCTTTTATTCATTATATTTTTCCTTCTCTGTTTCTCTTTTTATTATATTGCAAAATATTTTTTACACAATTACCGCTATATTTATTAGTAATTATAGTTTCTCAATATTAAACGCTGATTAATTAATTCGCTTAATTTAGTAAAATCAAATTCATTACCTCTGTATAAATAGTCATATACAGTTTTTAATATAAGATTAAGCATATCAGTATTAATTCTATTATTATCATAATCAGCTAGAACTTCCATTAAATAAGGATAAGCAACTTGACCTCCAATATCATTTATTAATGTAAATTTCTTTTTAATATCAAAATATTCAAAATCGACTTTTACCATTTTTAAATAGCGTCCTGAAAATTCGCTGATATTTTTAAGTACCAATTCAGGACTTTTATTTTTAACCATATCCTCATAATATGCGATAAAAAACGGAAATATTTCTGCATCATTTAATTTTAATTTTGTATTTTGAATGCTTAAAAAATCTTTCAAAAACAATTTAAACATATTATATATATCCGCATCAATAAAATGTTGAACCATATCATCCCAAATATAAATCAAAGATGACTCTCTCTTATATAGATACGAGCGAATTAATTTTGTAGTATCAAGTCTTGAATTATTTTTATTTATTGAATAATAAAATTCTAAACCTTCACCATTTTTTATAACAATACTATAGCAATCAATTGCCTTAAGCAATTTATATAATTCGTTTGCGGAAATACTTTCCTGTTTAATTTCTTCCCAAAATTTATGTAAAACTACAAATAACGGATTTTCTTTCTCTTCATCGCTCAAACGTTCTTTGTAAATAATCTTTTCATAAATTTCTTTATTTTCACCGTTCAAATGAAATTTTACACCAAATTTACCAAGCAAATAGCGTTCATATATTTTAGATATAGCTTCTTCATTTGCAGTATTGGTTTGTTTATAACATTCACACAAAGCAAACAAAATTAAACTCAATGTTACAAGCTTTTGAATACCTTCAACAACAACGTACTCTCCTTCTGCAATTTCCTCAAGCACTATGTTACCGAGATTTAAGGCTTTACCAAAATCATTATACTGAAACAACTTTTTAATCATATTAACAGAAACGCCGTATGTATCATTATAATCTGCCACATACAACGTTTCTGCTTTACTTAATATTTTTAAAATCTTAGTTTTTTCCACAGCCATGATTATTTGTCAGATAAGATAAAACCACCGCTTTCAGCGTTTTTTAAATTATCTCCCTCAATTTTTGATCTTAGTGTTTTGATATATTTGTATACATAATCCCTTGGTAAATTTAAAAGCTTTGCCAAATCCTTTGCAAAGACAACAGTATCTTTATTTTCCAAGAAATAATTAAATACCATTTGTTCTCTTTCTGTAAGAGGTTTTTTAAATTCAAACCCGGAATTATTAGAACTTGAAACAGAAACATGCTGTTTTACTGATATCTTTGCAGAAGTTTTTTCAACTTCTTTTTTAACAGCATCCTTTACCGTTTCAACAATTTTTTCAGATTTAGATTCAACTTTTGGCTCTGATTTTGGCTTGTATACTGAAGGTGCTATGTCTCTCTCTCTTTGTACTGTTTTCTGTGAAACAGCAGAAATTCTTTCTATAGCACTACTTCTATCTATTCTTGATGTAGTTACTGAAGAACCGGTTTGTCCTTTCATAACTATATCTACCAAATCATTTGTATGTTTATCTTCTTCTATTTCTTTTCCCAATCTTTTTGCAAATTCTTCTAAAGTGATTTTTTCCAATGAACTTCTCCATTGTTTAATCTCTTCTTTCGTTAAATATTCCGGCATGTATTCTCCTAATAAAAATCTGATTAATAAAATTTCTAATCTCTATACTTATAATTTAGCATAAATTTTTATCACCAGAGCAAAATATTTCATAACGTAAATTTTTTTTATTAATAATTTACAAACTATTGCACATACACTTTTAAAGTAATAAATAAACTTTTTTACATGTATATATATAATACATGTAGTATAATAAATAACATGAAGAAATTTGAAGTTTTCAATAATTTTAATGAACCTGTATTAATTATAGACGAGAATAAAAACGTAATCTATAAGAATAAAGTATTTGAAACTCACTTTAATGATTTTAATTGTTTGCAAAAATTTTCACATAAAATAAATTTTTACGTAGATGTTTGTGCAATTTCTGATGATATGTCTGCATATTCACCAATATCACAAGCTCTTATTTCCAAAGAACCATATACCGCTATAGTTAATTATCGCAGTATACAAATGAAATACTACAATATTTATGCATTTAAGAGAACCAAATACTCTATACTTATATTCAAAGATATTACATCTGATATCGCTATAGAAAAATATAAAGATGAAAATTCCAGATTAACAAATAAATTAAAAGAAGTCTATAATGACTATCAAAATCTTCTAAAAACAAATCAAGATAATCAAAATCAAGCATTAAAAATGATTTTGATAAACAAAATTTCAAACATAATAAGAGAATCAATAAATATTTCAAAAATTTTAACATCTGCAATTGGTGAACTTTCATCAATGTTAAATGCATTTAAAGCTTATTATGCATCCTATGAAGCGGATACGGAAACATTTAAAATAAAAGAAGTTTATCCAAAACGATACGAGGAATTAATACAAACATTTGTCTCATATGACTCAAATACTTACAAAAAAATATTGAATAAAGAAACTGTATCTTCACATTGCATAAAAGAGTTTAATGAAGCAAAACCTTTTGCCGCACCAGTAGTTAGAATTATTTTGCCAATTTACCATTTAGATAAACTTTTAGGAATAATTGTCTTATTGAGTCGTCAAAAAAGAGATTTATCCGAAGAAATAAATGTATTAGAAAGTATTTCAGCACAAATAGGAAATGCTATTATTCAAGCATCATTATTTCATCAGATTAATGAACAAAAAAATGAACTTCAAAACGCATTAAAAGAATTAAAAGAAACTCAATTACAACTTATTCATTCGGAAAAAATGGCATCACTTGGACAACTGGTTGCAGGTGTTGCACACGAAATAAATACCCCTATAGGGTCAATTAAATCAAATAACGGAATAATGACAAAACTTATCAAACAAATACAAGATAGCGATTTGGCGGAAATGCTTTCAGAAACAACAAGAATAGATAAACTCGCAATAGACAGAATAAGCAATCTTGTAGTATCACTGAAAAAATTTGTAAGACTTGATGAAGAAGATTTGCAAGAAGCTGATATTAATAAAGAATTAAATTTAACTTTAGATTTGATTTATCACATGACAAAACACAAAGCAGAAATAGTTAAAAATTACGCAGAATTACCAATGATTAAGTGTTACCCTAACATGCTTAATCAAGTATTTATGAATCTGCTTGTAAATGCCTGTCAGGCAATACCTGAAAAAGGTATTATAACAATTACAACAGAAATTGAAAACAATAATCTTATTGTAAAAATAAAAGATAATGGTAAAGGAATAAAGAAAGAAAATATAAATAAAATATTTGATGCAGGTTTCACAACAAAATCCGTAGGAGTAGGAACAGGATTAGGACTTGCTATCAGCTCAAAAATAATTCAAAAACACAATGGCAAAATCAGCGTTACAAGCGAAGAAAACATTGGTACAGAATTTATTGTTACTATTCCTGTAGAACATGCTTAACAAACCTTTATAAAATGTTTTCCTAATAATCTGTATGTGCATATATTACAAAAAACAAACATTATTTTTATAAAATAATCTCTTTGGAGTAAAGACAATACTTGAAAAAAATGCTATTATGTATATATAAGTGTTAAACTTACCCTTAAAAAACAGTTGATGTATCGTCAGAAATAGTAATAGTCTTATTTTTAAGTGTATATTTAACAAATGTTACGAAATTGTAACCAAATAGAAAAGAAAAAAGCAATTTTTTTTCAAAAAAATACTTTATAAAGGAGTAGGTAGTTAAAGATTTATTTGGTAGTATTTACGGAGTAAGGTTATGACAATAAGTGTGAACAGTAAGAAAAAACAAGTTAAAAAATCATTTGAAGAATTAATAAACGATTTACAAACAAGCAATTCAGAAAAAGTTCGTTATAATGCAGCAAGAATTCTTGGTGAAATGGGTGATTCAAAAGCTGTTGAACCATTAATTGATGTATTAAAAAATGATAAAAACGGTTCAGTAAGATTATACGCAGCAAGAGCTTTAGGTGAATTAGGCGACGAAAAAGCAACTGTACACTTAATCGAATCATTACGTGAAGATAGAAACGTAGACGTAAGAGTAAGAGCTGCAAGAGCTTTAGGTCGTTTAGGCGGAGAAATTGTTGTAGAACCTCTAGTTGAAGCTTTAAATGATGAAAACCCTCAAGTTTGCATAACAGTTACTGACGCATTAATTGAAATTGGTGATGTTGCAACTGATGCTTTAATGAAATCATTAGATCACGAAAAAGTTAATGTAAGATGTGATGCTACAAGAGCTTTAGGTGAAATCGGAAATAAAAAAGCTGTAGATAAAATTATTAATATGTTACATGATGAATGGGTTAACGTAAGAATTTACGCAGTAACTTCATTAGGTAAATTAAATGATACAAAAGCAGTTCCTGCATTAATAGATGTTATGAAAGACCGCAACGAAAATGAATTAGTAAGAGCAGGTGCAGCAGCAGCTTTAGGTGTACTTCGCGACCAACGTTCATTATTACCTTTAAGAGAATTAATTATGGAAGCTGATGAATTAGGCGAATTAGAAGATACTGCATTAAAATCTTTCAAAAAAATTATGGCAGCTAACTGGCAACAAATTCCTGGTGCTACTCCACAAAAGAAACCTGTTGCAGCAACATTTTAATCAGATAATAAAATTGAATTAATAAAAAATACTTAGTTCTAATGAACTAAGTATTTTTTTATTAATAATCATCATCAATTATTTTAAACTTCATACTACTTTGAGTACTATGATTACTTTCATAAGGGAAAAGGGTATTAGGACCACTAATAGGAGGTGTAAAACCTGTTGGCATACCACTAAATCCGGTAAAAAATTTTTTATTTCTAAGAATATTATGATTAGGGCTGTAATATCTTGAATTAGAATTATTGCTTAGAGCCCTCTGCAAGGCTCTGTATCGTGTGCTTTCATTTCCTGATTGTATTGCACCAAATGTTGCCTCTTCCATCCGATTAAGACGCTGTGAAGGAGTTTCTGACATGAAATTATGATTAAGTATCTTTCTCTCCATACGGTTAAATGCTCTTGGAGAGTAATATTTACGACTCGAAGTAAAAGACTGCGGGTAATTTTGGTAATAAATAGATTTTGGCATGTATTGTGTTGTAGAAAACGAATAATCACAATAACCTTTGTTTGCCAACAAAAATAAAATTAATACTAATAAAACTTTTTTCATAATAAACATTTATATGAAAAATCATCTTATTTTTTAATTGGACAATCAGAGAATATCAAATGCTAATAAAAGAATTTACATTAACCGAATATCGAGAAACCTCTGTCAGCATTTTCATCAATCAAAGATTTAACAGAATCATATTCAGTACTGCAAGCTTGGTATTGAGTTTCAGCATTCTTCATTTTCATATCTAACACTTTTTCTTTTAAAGTAAGTTTTCCTGTTTCTCCTTTATACCATGTTTCAGCAGCATCTCTGGCTTTTTGTCTTGCAGAGAAATCTAAAGTTTTGATTTCTTGGGAAGAAGAACTTGAAGAACCACTTGATGTAACAACAGTAATTCCTGATGTATCAGTTACTTCTACACCATCTTTCAAAACAGAGATATCTCCTCTTTTAATGGCTTCAATAAGCTCTTCTGGATTTGTTTTAATAATTTCCATCAAATCATCATTGCTATTACCACCGTTATTTGAATCTGATACATTATCTGAACCAATTAATTCAGCTAATTTATCATAATCAAATTCTAATTGGTCGTTTTGATAATCAGCATTTTCACCAATTTTGCTAGGATCTTTAGCTAAATATTTAGCAATATCTTTAATACTTACATATTGACCTTCTGTTACGTGCTTACCGCCTCCGATATGGAATGTTTTATTAACTTTATATTTAGCATCACGTTGAGGTTTAGAAGCATCATTGTCATCATATCTTTCACCGTTATCTTTATATATAGCCCAATTTGTTTCACCACATTCGCCTAAAATACCTAAATTTCTTAATAATTCTTCTATTTGTTTCATTGTAGTAGGCATATTATCTTGTGATACAACAGAAGATATATCAAAATTGCTGTTAGTACCATTTGTACCACCAACGTTATCATTACCACTGTTAGTTCTATTGTCTCTTATAGTGTATCCGTTACTTACTAAATTTCTGTAATTAAACGCTATAGTACTTGTTTCACCGCCTGTAGTAGTGTTTGTTTCTGTTATGCTTGTTACTTTCCATTCTCCATCTATATTATTTGCAGCTTCTAATTTTTTATTATATTCAATGGCAATATTAGACGTCAAAGCAGACATTACAATTTTTTCGTTAGAATAACGCATGCATTGTAATTCAAGATCGTGCATTCTTGATGTTAATGTTAACAATCTAGCTTGATTTGCCGCTAATCCCATTACTTTTTTTCCTTTCCTTTCTACTTATCGGCATAATAAATATAAGACTTTAGGGGACAAAATAGCCAAAAAGCATGATTTAAAGGCTTTTCACATGATTTTACCTGCGTATTTACTGGGTTTCAGCACCACATCTTCCTAATGTAACAAATTGTAAATGTTATTTTTTCTGTAACATTTGTTTACAATTGACATTTTTTATAAAAATTTTTATGAAATTATGAAATTTAAAATTTTCACAAAAAATTTTTCGAAGAAAAAATTTTATATGAAATTTTATTGAATTTTTAAAAAAAATTACAAAAATTTACAATATACATGAAGAAATTTTAACAAAATAAAACTTCATGTATTTGCCAACATAAAAAAATTTATTTTATAATTAAAAAAATCATTATTTACAAAGGGGAAAAATTTATGGATATAGAAATTATCAAAAAAGTTGATTCTGAAGTTGCAGGATTTATTGAAGATGAATTAAAAAGACAACAGGACACAATAGAACTGATAGCCAGTGAAAATATAACTTCAAAAGCTGTTATGGAAGCATGCGGAAGTGTATTAACAAACAAATATGCAGAAGGGAAACCACATAAAAGATTTTATAACGGATGTGAATTCATTGATAAAATAGAAGAACTTGCACAGCAAAGGGCGTGTAAATTGTTTGGAATGGAGCATGCAAATGTTCAGCCTCACAGCGGAGCACAAGCCAATATGGCAGTATTTATGTATGCTTTAAAATTGGGTGATACTGTTTTGGGTATGGATTTATCAAATGGCGGTCATTTATCTCATGGTTCGCCTGTTAATTTTTCGGGGCTTTATTTTAATATAATAAGTTACGGAATTAACGAAAATGGTGATATTGATTACGATAATGTCGAAAAGCTTGCAAAGGAACATAAACCGAAAATGATTATTGCAGGGGCAAGCAATTATTCTAAAATAATAGATTTTAAAAGATTTAAAGAAATTGCAGATGAAGTTGGTGCCTATTTAATGGTTGATATAGCACATATAGCAGGTTTGATAGCTGGCGGAGTTCATCCATCACCGGCACCTTATGCAGATTTTGTAACAACAACAACTCACAAAACTCTCAGAGGTCCTAGGGGCGGTATAATAATGTGCAAAGAAGAACACGCATTAGGTATTGATAAAGCTGTTTTTCCTGGAATTCAAGGCGGGCCTTTGGAACATATTATTGCCGGTAAAGCAGTTGCCCTTTTAGAAGCCTCTAAACCTGAATTTAAAGTTTATGCGGAACAAATTGTTAAAAATGCAAAAATGCTTGCAAATACGCTAATGGAAGAAGCAATGGATATTGTTGGAGGTGGGACAGAAAATCATTTAATGACTCTTGATTTAAGAAGATTAAACAAAACAGGCAAAGACATGGCAAATGTTCTTGAAAAAGTTGGCATTACTGCAAACAAAAACACTGTTCCAAATGACCCTCAAAGTCCTTTTGTTACAAGCGGAATAAGATTAGGTACTCCTGCAGTTACCACAAGAGGATTTAAAGAAGACGATATGAGAGAAGTTGCAAAAATTATTGCATCTGCAATATATTCGTCAGATAATGAAATCGGATTAAAGAATTTAAAAGAACGTTCTTTAAAATTACTTGCTAAATATCCATTATACAAATAATAAGGAGAATAACCATTTTAATAAAAAACATTTCACAAACCCAAATAATAGGAGCAGTTATTTCATATATATTAGGAGTATTTATAGTTCCATCAGTTATAGCTTTTTCTAAAAAGGAAGGATTAGTTGATGTTCCTAATGAAAGAAAAATTCATAAAATACCGATATCCAGATTAGGCGGTGTTGCTATTTGGGCAAGTACGATGCTTACTTTCTTTTTATTAGTTTTGTTAAGTTACTACCCATACGGAAGCTTATTATCGGGAATACTTTTAGGTGGTTCTCTAATGTTTTTATTGGGCTTAATTGACGATATTTACAATCTTAATGCAAAATTTAAACTATTTATACAAGTTGCCATTGCAACTCTTGTATATTTGCTTGGAGTAAAAATCGATATCATTTTCAATCCTTTTGGAGGAGTTTTTGAATTAGGGTTGTTATCTTATCCAATAACTATATTGTGGATTGTAGGAATAAGTAATGCAATAAACTTTATCGACGGTGTTGACGGCTTGGCAGGCTCAGTAATTTCTGTTAACTCAATAACGCTTGGGATAATTGCCGTTTCAATGATACCTGCAAATCCAATAAGTGCTTTAATCGCATTTATATTAGCAGGTTCAACTTTGGCATTTTTAACGTATAATTATAATCCTGCAAAAATATTCATGGGTGATGGAGGAGCTTTATTTTCAGGCTTTTTACTTGCAACTTTATCAATTGCAGGTGTTATGAAAACAGCTACTCTTGCTATTTTACTTCCTTTTGTTATTTTGGTTGTACCTATTATGGATATCACTTTTTCCAGTTTAAGAAGAATTTTAAAGGGTAAATCACCATTTGTAGCAGATGCGGAACATATTCACCATAAACTTTTAAAAGCGGGATTTTCTCAAAAGAATACCGTAGCAATTCTCACTTCCGTTGCAATTGTAGGTGGTGCCATTGCATCATACTCTGTTGGCTCTATTAAACATTACTTAATTTATATATTTGCATTGGTTTTAATTATGTTCACGTTAAGTTTAATCAATATTTACAATAACAAAAAAAATGACTAAAACTATCCTGAATATTGTAGGAAATTAACTATTTCCAAAGCAATTTCACGTTGAAAATCCAAAGGTGCGGAACGTAAATATTCAAAAGCTTCAGCAACCCGTTTATCTCTATCATACCAACGTCTTAAAATATATGTAAAAGCTTCTGAAAGTATGTTCTCTTCATTTTTAATACCGAAAGCCTTTGATTTTGTAATAATATAATCCGCACACTTTAATTGAACATCTTCAGCGGAATTTCTAATTAAATTTACCGCCAGACTCACAGTAGGGTCTATATCGTACCAACGTTTTTGATGTTCCATAGGATTCCTTAAAATATTATTGAGTTTATTCTATTCCAAATTTAAATAAAATTCCACTATTTTATAAAAGCTTCCAAATAAATATTTTACTTTCATAATTATTAAATAGTTAAACTTTTTAAATAAAATTTAAAATTAATATAAAAATATCAATATGTAGAGTATCTTTTCTAATATCTGTTATTGCAAATCTTGTAATTTTTCAATAATTGTATATGCAATACCTTTCTGTACATCAAAAGATGATTGTCGAAGATATTCAAAAGATTCTTGTACTACTTTGTTTTTATCATACCAGCGTCTGAAAAAGCTTTTTACTGTTTCTTCCAGTTCATTATCTGCTATTTTAACTCCATATTCCTTAGCTTTTTCTATGATAATTTTTGCACATTCAACTTGAAGTTTATCATCGCACTGTTCCATAAGACTAACCATATAACTTACGGTTTCATCTCTGTCATACCAACGTTTTGGTCTATCCATAATATACCTTTTATTTTTTATAACTTCTATTATTTTACGATATTTTTTATGTATAATTTATCATTCAATCATATGAAAAATTTGTTATTTTTTTTGAAAAGTAAAATTATCAAGTAACTTATTATATTGTTCTTCATCCAAATTTTTAAACAACAATGTTTTTTCTCTACCGGTTTCCCCTTTTAAAATTTCAATATTAGATTTTGGTATTTTAAAAGTTTTAGATAAAAATTCAATAAGACATTTATTAGCTTTTCCTTCAATAGGCTGAGCTGTAAGTTTAATTTTTATATCGGTATCAGTCTTAACAATCTCACATTTTGAAGCATTAGGAGATATTTTTAATTTCAATTTTAAATCCAATTTATCACTAAACCTCTTGTAAAAATTAAGTAATACGAGTAAAATAATTATACCATGACAGATGAAGATTTATTTGCACCGATAAAACAATCATTAACCGAACAAAAACGTTCGGTAGAAGATATAGAAAAAATAAAAAAAGCGTACGAATTTGCTAAAAATGTACATAGCGGTCAATTCAGAGTATCAGGCGAGCCATATATTATACATCCTGTAGAAGTTTTAAAAATACTTATCGGGTTAAAAGCAGATACATCAACACTTATAGCAGCATTGCTGCACGATGTAATAGAAGACACAGACACTACTCCGGAACAAGTAAAAGAAATGTTTGGAGAAGATGTTTTAAGTCTTGTTCAGGGTGTTACAAAATTAAGCAAATATCAATTCAAATCTAAAGAAGAGCGACAAGCTGAAAATTTTAGAAGAATGTTTATTGCAATGGCAAAAGATATAAGAGTCATTTTTTTAAAACTTGCTGACCGCTTGCATAATATGAGAACGCTTAATTTTATGGCAACTCAAAAACAAAAAAGAATTGCACAAGAAACACTTGATATATTTGCACCGTTAGCAAATCGTTTAGGGATTGGTAAAATAAAAGCTGAACTTGAAGATTTATCACTAAAATATCTTGAACCTGATAAATATTACGAAATTGTACAGCTTGTTTCTCAAAAAAAAGCTGAGAGAGAAGACACTGTAAATCTTTTAATAGAAAAGATTTCTGCGGATGTTGAAAAAAGCGGAATTAAAGCACAAATAACAGGAAGAGCAAAACATTATTACAGTATTTACAGCAAAATGAAACGATTAAATATCGCTTTTCACGATATGTATGATATTACGGCTGTTAGAGTAATTGTTGATACAGAAAAAGAATGCTATGAAGTATTAGGCTTAATTCACTCACAATTTAAACCAATTCCCGGAAGATTTAAAGATTATATAGCAATGCCAAAAGGCAATCTTTATCAATCATTGCATACATCAGTTATAGGACCTCGTTCAAAACCTCTTGAAGTTCAAATAAGAACCTGGAAGATGCATGAAATAGCTGAATATGGGGTTGCGGCACACTGGAGATATAAAGAAAAAGGCTCTCAAAAAGCAGATAACGCATCTGATATGCAATTTTCTTGGATGAGAAAAATGGTTGAATATGACAAAAATTCTAAAGATGCGGAAGATTATGTCAATCAGGTAAAAGTTGATATATTTTCTGATCAGGTTTTTGTATTTACACCAAACGGTGATGTTTTTGATTTACCTGTAAAGGCTACCCCTGTCGATTTTGCATATCGTATACACTCAGATGTAGGACACAGAACGGTAGGAGCACTAATTAACGGTAGAATTGCACAACTTGATACAAAACTAAAAAATGGTGATATTTGCGAAATTTTGACATCAAAACAAGCTGCCCCCAGACTTGATTGGTTAAATTTTGTAGTTACAAAAGCTGCATCGTCAAAAATAAGACAATGGTTTAAGAAAAACAAACGTGAAGATCATGTCGAAATGGGTAAAAATTTACTTGAACATGAGCTTACTAAAGCTTCATTTGATGAACTAACCAAGAACGGAGAATTTGAAAAAGTCGCAAACACAATGAATTACCAGTCAGCAGAAGACTTATTTGCGGCATTGGGTTATGGAGAAACAACAGTTAATAAGATTTTAAACAAAATTCCTAAACCTAAAAAAGAAGATGACGAAAATAGCTTAATTTCAAAAACAAATTCTACAAAGCCTAAAAAATCAAAAACAAAAGATGTATTAGGTTTGGAAGGAATGCTCTATTCATTTGCAAGATGTTGTTCTCCAATACCGGGAGAACCAATTGTGGGTGTTGTTACCCGTTCAAAAGGGGTATCTATTCATAGACTTGATTGTAAAACTCTTGAAAACGTTGAACCTGAAAGATTACTTGATATTCAATGGGCAGGAAACAATTTACATAAGACATACAGCACAACAATAAGAGTTGAAACTAACGATAAATTAGGTATGTTGAAAGATATTATTTCTGCTGTTTCAGATAACAATACAAATATTAACTATGCCAATGTTAAATCAAAACAAAATAATATAGGCATTATTGAACTGGGTATAGAACTTGATAATATAAATACATTACGAAAAGTCATTGCATGTATTCAGTCTTTACCGGATGTATACTCTGTTAAGAGAGTTCAAACAAGTTTTTCTCATGCTCCTGAACAATTTGCAAAGAAAAATGTTAAAAAGAAACCCCAAAAGAATAAAAAAACTCATCAAAGTTAATAATAATTCTTAATTACAATTTTTCTACAAATTTTAATATTTATTTGTTTTTATTTAAAATTCAAATAACATAAAAGCAACGTTATTTTATAGGCTACTGAATTTATTAAAATATCATGGATAATCAATGTTCAGCATTTACAAAAAATTTTATATAAAATCTTGTAAATAAACTCTTTAATTTACCATATAACTTCACATGAACAAACTGTATTACTTTTTTATCACCGGTAAGAATTTGTAATTCACAAGTTTTAGGACATTTATATACAACCGTTCCCGGTTTTAAATTTTTATAATTATCATTTTCAGGAGTTAAAATTCTTATTTTATATGCATCCGGTGTAAAAAACTGATTTTTATATTCAAAATAACATCTGTACCAAGGATAAAAACTACGAATATGAGCAGAAATTTCCTCTGCTGACTTATTAAAGTCTAACATAATATCTTCTTCTTTAATATTAGGATAATATGTAGCTTTTTCTTCGTTCTGAACCAAAGGAATTATAAAATCATCATCCAAATTCAAAAGAAGTTCTCCAACCGCCTCTCTTGCTTTTCTTATTATTCTTTCTTTTAGCTCCTTAGAGGTATCATATTTCTGAACTTCAACTTCTCTTTGCAATAGAATAGCTCCAGAATCATAATTTTCATCCATTAAATGAAAAGTTATTCCTGATTTCAATTCTTGATTACGAATAACTTCTAAATAAGGATTAGGGCCTCTGTACTTTGGTAATAATGATGGGTGGGCATTAATGAATGCTATTTTTGGAAGATTAATAATTTCTTTTTTTAACTTTTCACACCAGGTTCCAACCAAAATTACATCCGGATTAAGTTTTAGCATTTCCTTTTTAAATTCTTCACTATTAACACTTTTAACCTTGATATCATTAAGGTTATAACTTTTTATATAGCTATAATCAACAGAAGGAGTAACAAAATCTCTTATTTTATTTCTTAAACTATTATATTTAACTGTTTCATATCTTAAAACACCTACAATTTTACACTTTGCATCCAAAGCTCCGGCTATTAAATTTGCAAGCATTTCACCATGTCCTATTATCACTGTTTTAAGCATTATTTACTTTTCTCCAATAATTAACATCTTTTTCAATTTGAAATTTCAATTCTTCAATGGAAGAAAATTTCTTTTCATCTCTGATTTTTTGTTCAAACTCAATAATTATATCCTCACCGTAAATATCATTATTAAAATCAAAAATATTTACCTCTAAAATTCTCTTATTTGAGCTGGTAACAGTTGGCTTAACACCTAAATTAAGAATTCCTTTGTATATACTGCCACGACAAATTACACTTGCCCCGTAAACTCCATTTTTTAAATCCGCAATATTTTCAGGATACATAATATTTGCAGTTTTAAATCCTATTGTCCTACCTATTTGTTGACCTCTTACAACTTTATTTTTGATAAAAAACTTTTTACCAAGCATTTTATTTGCTTGTTCAACATTTCCTTCTGACAAATATTTTTTTATAGCCGTAGAACTTATAACTTCTCCGTCAAGTTTTTCCGGCATAATTTCAAAATATTTAAATCCAAATTCTTTTTCCAACGCTTTTAATAAAACACCATTGCCTGATTTATTAAATCCGAATGAGTGATTAAAACCTGTTACAATTGCTTTTGGGGAAAGATTTTTAACTATTATATTTTTTATATAATCATAAGCTTCCATACCGGCAATATCTTTAAAATCAATTACAAATGCATAATCAACGCCTAGTTTTTTAATAAAATTTAATCTGTCATTCAAGGTTAATATTGTCTTTGCAGAAGTATTATTAAAATATTCGGAAGGCGGAGTTTTAAATGTAATTACAGCAGAATTTAAACAATTTTCATGTGCAAATTCAACAGCTTTTAGAATAACTTTTTTATGTGCAATATGAACTCCGTCAAAAAAGCCCGATGCAACAGATAAATTTTTTATCTCTCTGAATTCTGTATGGATTTCCATAAAATAATTATACTAAAACGAAATATTTTATTCTTATTCTTTAAAAAAATTTATATATATACATCTTAAAACGTAAACTATTATAGTTTACTCTGATTTAGAGTTATGTTAACATAAATAAAATTATACATAAAAATTTCTTATGAATAAAAGGGGAAAAATGAACGAAACCAAAAATAAAGTAGTAATATATACTGACGGAGCATGCAAATCAAACCCAGGAAAGGGCGGATATGGAGCTATTCTTACTTTTGTAGATTCAAAAGGACAATACCACGAAAAAGAATTAACAGAGGGATATGAACTTACAACAAATAACAGAATGGAACTAATGGCAGCGATTGTTGCACTGGAAGCACTTAAAAAACCTTCTGAAGTAATTTTATACTCAGATAGTAAATACCTTGTAGATGCAATAAAAAATAAATGGCTTGAAAACTGGCAAGCAAAGAATTGGAAAACAGCATCAAAAAGTCCTGTAAAAAACGTAGACCTATGGAAAAGATTAATAAACGCAATGAAACCTCATAAAATAGAATATGAATGGGTAAAAGGTCATAACGGACACGAATACAATGAAAGATGCGACCAACTTGCAACAGGGTCTTGCTGTAATGATAATCTTTTACAAGATGAAGGATTTAAAAACGAATAAAAATGAATTTTTATATTGTCAAAATAAGATATAGTATTATTAAAAAATAACATAGGAGTTTATATGAAAAATATATGCGTATTTTGTTCTGCAAGCAACGGATTAGATGAAAATTATTATACAGAAGCAAAAAAAATGGGTAAACTTCTTGCAGAAAGTAATTTCAATCTTGTATATGGAGGCTCTTCTCTTGGAATTATGGGAGAAATTTCAAAAACCGTAAAAGAAAACGGCGGAAAAATTATAGGAGTTATTCCAGAAAAACTCAATGAAATATGCAAACATTCTGACAGTAATATATATGATGAATACTATATAACAAAAGGAATGAGAGAACGTAAAGCGAAAATGGATGCACTTTCTGATGGTTTAATTGTTCTTCCCGGAGGCTTTGGAACATTAGAAGAAGTTTCTGAGATGATTGTTCAAAAAATACTAGGATATAATAATAAGCCTATTGTATTTTTAAATACAAATCATTTTTATGATAATTTATTTGAATTTTTTGAACAAATAATATTAGAAAAATTTGCACAAACAAAAGTTTCATACTATTACTATCTTGCACAAACCCCTGAAGAAGTAATAGGATACTTAAAAACATACATTCCTAATGAATTACCAAAAACATTGGATGATATTTATGTAAAAGGCTAAATAATATATACACAAAAAGGCGGGATGAATTTAAAATTCATCCCGCCTTTTTTATAAACCTCTTATTAAACCATATACACTTAAGCAAAAGTATCAAAACCTTCAGCTTTTTTAGTTTTTTCTCTATGATTTTTTTCAAATGCATCAGCCATTTTTATCAGCATTTGATTTTGTAAATTTTGCATTGACAACTGTTTATCAGCTTGTGCAAGCCCAAAGAAATTCATATTGTTCGAACCGCTAATAAGATTCAATCTTGCTTGATTATTCATCATTGTACTATAAACTGCATCATTAGCTCTTGCTCTATTTTGCATCAATGCTACGGTATTAATAATTGACATAAAACCCACTTTCCGCTCGTATTATAACATGCAAAAACCCTTTTGTAAAGTGTATTTCAAGCTTTGTTTTAATAAATCATTACAATTAAATTATTTTTCTATTTTATGTTATCATCATTACAAATGAGTATATTTAGGGATATATTGAGAGAAAAAATATTAATTCTTGATGGAGCAATGGGGACAATGCTTCAAAAAAGAAACTTGTCAGAAACAGATTTCAAAGGCGATATTTTTATAAACCACGACATACCGTTAAAAGGAAACAATGATGTTCTAAGTATAACAAAACCTGACTTAATAAAAGATATTCACAGAGCATACCTTGAAGCCGGTGCGGACATTATTGAAACAAATACGTTTTCATCAAACAGAATTTCACAAAAGGATTATAATTTAGAAAATTACGTAAAAGATTTAAATACACAGTCAATCAGAATAGCAAAAGAGATAGCAAAAGAATATTCAACAGAAGAAAAGCCCCGTTTTGTAGCCGGTTCTATAGGACCTACAAATAAAACTTCTTCTATATCACCAAATGTTGAAAATCCTGCATTTAGAGATATAACTTTTGATGAACTTGTAGAAGTTTATACAGAACAAGTTGATGTTATGACAGAAAATGATATTGATGTTTTTATTGTAGAAACGATTTTTGACACATTAAATGCTAAAGCTGCATTATTTGCAATAAAAAAATCTTTGGAAAAATATCAAAAAAATATTCCAGTTATGGTATCTGTAACTTTATCGGATAAATCGGCAAGAACATTATCGGGACAAACTTTAGAAGCTTTTTATTATAGTATAAAACCATTTAATCCAATATCTGTAGGTATAAATTGTGCTTTAGGTATAGAAGAGATGGTACCGCACATTGAAAAACTCTCGAAAATAGCAGATTGTTATATAAGTTTATATGCTAATGCAGGAATTCCTGATGCCTTTGGACAATATACAGACACTCCTGAAGATATGGCAAAAGGTTATGCTTATTTAGCAAAAAAGAACTGCGTAAATATTTGCGGGGGTTGTTGCGGAACAACTCCGGAACATATAACAGCTATTTTCAAGGCAGTAAATAAATATCAACCAAGAAAAATTCCAAAAATTAAAACCAAGCCAATTTTTACGGGGCTTGAACCATTTTCATTAAATGAAAATCAAAGATTTGCAATAGTTGCAGAAAGAACAAATGTAACAGGTTCTAAAAAATTTGCAAAATTAATACAAGAAAAGAATTACGAAGAAGCCTTAAATATTGGACGTCAACAAATTGAAAACGGAGCAAATATAATTGATATCAGCTTTGATATGCCATTACTTGATGTCAAATCAGAAATGACATATTTTCTAAATCTTATCGCATCTGAACCTGATATTGCAAAAGTACCAATTATGATAGATAGTTCTGATTTTGAAGTTATAAAAGCAGGATTAAAATGTATACAAGGTAAAGCCATCGTAAATTCAATAAGCTTAAAAGAAGGTGAAGAAAAATTTATTGAACACGCAAAAGTAATCCAAGAACTTGGCGGAGCGATGATAGTTATGGCATTTGACGAAAAAGGTCAAGCCTCAACAACAGAAAGAAGAATTGAAATAGCAGATAGAGCGTATAAAATTTTAACTAAAAAAGTCGGAATTTCACCTTGCGACATAATTTTTGACCTTAATATTTTTCCACTTGCAACAGGAATAAAAGAACATAATATTAACGGAATTTCGTTTATTGAAGCTGTAAAAATTATTAAAGAGAAATATCCTGATATTATCATTTCAGGAGGAATAAGTAATATTTCATTTTCTTTTAGAGGACTAAACAGAGTAAGAGAAGCTATTCACAGTGTATTTTTATACCATGCAATAAATGCAGGACTTGAAATGGGCATTGTGAATGCAGGAATGCTGGAAATCTATGATGAAATAGAACCGAAATTAAAAACTCTTGTCGAAGATGTTGTTTTAAACAGAAATGATGAAGCAGGAGAAAAGCTTTTAGAATATGCCCAAACTCTTGATAATAGAACATTAACACATAAGAAAGATAATCTGGAATGGAGAAATCAAACTGTTGAAAAGAGATTACAATATGCACTAATTAAAGGTAATGCCGAATTTTTACAACAAGATTTAGATGAAGCTTTAAAAGATTTTTCTCCATTAGAAATCATAGAAAAATATCTTATGGGAGGAATGAATGAAATAGGTAAACTTTTTGGAGAAGGCAAAATGTTTTTACCGCAAGTTGTAAAAAGTTCAAGAATAATGAAACAATCAGTGGATTATTTAAAACAATATTTAAAAAAAGACAATACCAAAACAAAGTTGGGAAAAATAGTACTTGCAACAGTGAAAGGAGATGTTCACGACATTGGTAAAAATATCTTAAATCTTATTTTAACCTGCAATAATTTTGAAGTTATTGATTTAGGAGTCATGGTAAACTGCGGAGAGATTTTAAAAACAGCAGTAAAAGAAAAAGCGGATATAATTGCATTATCAGGATTAATAACACCATCACTGGAAGAAATGATAACAGTTGCAGAACAGCTTGAAAAATCAGGAGAAAAGCTATCAGCACTAATGATAGGAGGAGTTACAACAAGTAAACTTCATACTGCACTAAAAATTGCACCAAAATATAACGGAATTGTTGCACATACAGAAAATGCTACACAGGCTGTTGTTGTAGCACAAAAGATTATTTCAAAGGATAAAGAGTTTATCGAAAAACTTAAAGCTGAACAAAAACAACTATTTGATGAATACAACATAAACAGTTAACTATTTATTATAAAAAATTATGCTTTTATCAAACACTAGCGACTATTGCATAAAAATGAGTATTATTCCATCTATTTGCTTCCGGTGGATATATATCAAAAGTTTCAATATTTTTAAAACCAAATTTTTTAAGCAATTTAACTTCACTGGCAATATAGCGATACTGTGCAAAATAATTCGTTTTTTGTTCCTCTGAATAACCTGAAACTGTTACATCCTCATTTACTCCAAATTGATTTTTAATAATTAATGTTCCGTTAGATTTTAATATTTTTTTTACTATTAAATATACTTTTTCCGCTTCTTCTTTATTAAAATAATGCATACTCCCAAATATTGTTACTAAATCAAAATTTTTGGTAGTTTTAAAATCAAAAATATTGTCATTTATAACTTGTATATTAGAACTTTTTACTAAATGATCTGTAAATTCTTTAAATGGTTCAAGACAAACAATTGATTTTACATTATTATATATTTTATTTACTATTAAACCTGTCCCTGTCCCTATATCTAGTATTTCTGTATTTTTATCTGCATAATTCATAATGAATTTTGCATCAATAGCTGTGCAATCTGCATTAAAAGCCAATTTTACACATTTATCATCGTCTCCCATTTCTTTACTCATATTCAAAAAAAAATCTAAAGCTTCTGTGTTATTCATTTTAACCTATCTCTTTTATAACTAATTCTTTCAATACTTCCAAAGAATCAATATTATCTTCATCAAAATAATCAACTCTAATATCGGTACACCCCATTATAACTTTTTCTGCACCTTTATCTATAAGATGTGTTTTAACATTACTAAAAATGTTTTTTGGTCTTTCTTCAGATAAAACATTTTCAAATCTGTATTTATTTTTTGTATTACATATTCCTTTAGTAACAAGTTTTTGATAATCTTCATCGGGATAAATTATTTCTACATCCGGACAAATATTCGAGAAATATTTGTCATATATCTTTGTTTTGTAGCAACCGTCTGATGCAGCTAATCCGACTTTTTTGATGTTTAAATCTTTTACTTTATACGCAACACCTTCTATTAAATTTATAAATTCAATATTTGCTTTTTCTGATATTTCATCAATAGCACAGTGTGCAGTATTACAACACATACAGATTTTATTTGCTCCACAAGATTTTAATTTTTTTGCAATACTGATATAATCATCAACAAAAGATTCACCTTTTCCTTCAAGATACATGCTTCTCGATGGAGCTTTTGTAGCTTGCCAAATAATAATTTCTGGGTGGTGATAATCACGAAAAGCTCCGTTTTTTGTGATTTCTATTTCAATAAGTTCATTTAATTTATTAGTTGCAGCAACACCATTACCACCAATTATTCCAATTATATTATTATTATCCATTTTATTATTGAATTTCCCATATCAACTTCGTGTAAAATTGTTTCATAGACATCTTAAAGTTTTTTACTTCTTAAATCGCTAATCATATTTTTAATATATGTTGACGATATACCTTTTGTTCTGTCTATAACGACATATTCTTTATTGTTTTCATCACACCATTTCATTGCATCTTGAAAACCTTGATGACATTGATCTGGACCTTTTACCCATACATCAAACTCAACATTTTTAATGTCAACATCAACATCATCATATATTTTTACTTCATCTACACATTTTAAATTTTTTATCATTTGTACTCTGTCTTCTGTTGAATAAAAAATCTGATTTTTTGGTTTATATTTAATTATATTTTCTGTACTTTGCACGCATACAATTAAGAATGAATTTTGACCAAATTGTTTTTTTATATTTTGAAATAACATTAAATGTCCAAAATGGAACATATCAAACACCCCGAAAGTTACTATTTTTTTACAAGTATTTTTCATTGATTTTTATTCTCCAAAAACTTTTTTACAATATTCCTCTGCTGTTAAAAATTTACATTCCGCCTTTAATTTATTAAAATGTTCAATATTTCTATATTTAAAAACTTTAGCAGGATTACCTCCTGCAATTGCACATGGTGGAATTTCACCATGTACTACAGCTCCTGCTTGAATAATTGCACCCTCACCAATATGTGTTCCCGGAAGTATAGTTACACGACTTCCAATCCAAACAAAATCATCTATAACTATGTCTTTATAATTATATTCCGTTCCATAAGGTATAAATTCTCCATCATCATATTTGTGATTTTGTGCAATTATCATACATTCAACACCTGAATGGAAATAACTTCCTATCTTTATATTCCCTGACCCTGCAACGGTAAGTCCATTAAAACAAACATAATCTTTTAAAATTGTATTTTTATTTACTGTTGATTTTCCCCCACAGTAAAAATCTTTACCAATACTTTTGGCAGTTTTTATAACCTGTCTGCCATAATATTTTGTCCACAATGAACGTTTAATCATGTATCTTTGTATACGACGATTGGCTTTATCAGGGATATAAAAAGTAAGAAGTTTTGCAATTTCAGTTAATATTTTTTTCATTATTTATACACTCTATTTCTAAAATTTTCAATATATAATCATATATTTTATCTGCAGATGGTTGATTTTTATCCACGATATCTTTTACAAGCTCTTTTCTCTTTTCCTTTTTGTAATCATTGTTATTTAAAACTAAATTTTCAAATATATTTTGAAGTTCAATATTATCATTTGCAAAATAGTATTGACTAATACATTTTTTGCAAAAATCATTAACTGCAAGACTTTTCTTTTTAACTAATCTTATTAGAGGATGCATTGATGGCAAATATTCGATTAAAAAAGAGGAACAGTCTGTAATCATCAAATCAGATGATTTAAAAATATCTATATAATCTCCGGAATCATAAATTCTACCGATTGAAGCCCACTCATTCCAATATTTTTCTATATCAGAATCATTCATATATCCTTTCTCTTTTAGAACATATTTCAACCTTGGATGAGGTTTAAATATCCAAGTTGTTGTATCTGAATATAATTTTGCAAGTTCTAATATATATCTGCCATTTTCTAAAAATGTACTAATGTGAGTAGAACCATTATTTTTAAATGAATGATGCGGAGCATAAATAATTTTAAATTTATCAGGATTTTTCCAATATTTTGATTCATCAATATAATGATCTTCTAAAAACTCATCCAATTTAGGATACCCGACACTGATACAATTTTTTGAATTTCCTTTTTTGTAAGTTTCATAACGTTTTATGTTTAAGTCGTGTTCGCAAAAATAAGTAAACAAAAATTTATGAAAATCTTGCTTGTAATTATTTTTATTTTTAAATGTAAGAACTCCATAAGGACAATACATTGTTAATGCAAATTTTGATACATTATTTGGACTGTTATCATTTATTTTATCACTCGGTTGTGGGTAAAAAACTATATCAGGGTTAAACATTTTTATAGGTATATTTTTATCTTTATAATACCCATATTTAATGTTAAAACCCTTATCTGCATAAAATTTATAATGTTCTTTTAAATATGTTATCTTTTCTTCCTTAGATAACCTTTCTAAAGGATAAATAACTATAACAGGTTCAAAAAATTTAGAATTTGCAAATTTTTTATATAAAGAATTGTAAGACCATTTTTGAGGTTCATTTGAAATGAACACTATATTTATTTTTTCTGTTTTAACTTTTCTCTTTAAATTACTTAAAACTTTATCATAATTATTGCGAACTTCTGTATATATTTTATGAGATTTTATTTTTAACTTTAAGCCAAAAATTGTTATAATATCATGTACACCTTTCGTCTTAATTGAAAATACATTATCTAAAAATGCCAATTTTTCTCCCTTTCCTTAAATTAAGCATTAACAGCAAAAGACAAGTTATAATTACAGTCAAAATCCTTATTAATCCCAATAAAATCTATTGTTGATGATATTGATGGCTGATTAAAAAAGTTTTGTAAAAATAACAAATCTTTTGTTTTCAAGTAATAATGAAACCCAAAAGTTTTTCTTAAAGATAAAATTGAAATTTTATCATTCAGCATCAAAGTTTTACAAACTCGTTTAAAATTTCTAAAAACAGTTGTCCTTTCAAGCCTTACACCTCTTTTTGATTTAAATAGAGGATCATTAGCATTAGAATTAAAAGTTGTTTTTTCTATTAACCACTTTAATTCATCATTAAAAAATATTTTTTTAGTAATACTTTTATTATCGTTGTTAATATTTATACTATCTTTGTCTTGCACATCAAAAACATTCAAATTTAATAAAAATTTTAGTTTTAAACCGGTATTTATAGATAACAAAAATAATAACAAATCTCTATAATTATGCCTTCTTATGTAATATTCTTTTATCTTTTTTATAGTATTTAAATCTTTTATCGGTAACGTTTTTGACATTTTAATATCCAAAAATTAAATATAATATTATCTAAAATCTATATTACGTATTGACATGTATATATTAAAAATAGATTTAAGTCAATAATCTTTGTTTTATATGGTTTGAAAAACTACATATTGAGTGATAATAGAAGTAATATCATGAATTTAAAACAACAATTAGGACAAAGAATCAAAGAATTAAGAATAAAAAACAATCTTACACAGAGTGCTCTAGCCGAAAAGGTTAATATAGCAACAAAATATCAAAGCTGTGTTGAAACCGGTAATAGCTATCCTTCTGCTGAATTGATAGAAAAATATGCAAAAGCCTTCAATCTTGAACCTTCTGAGGTTTTAAGCATCAACAATTCTAAAATAAAAACAGACTTAATTAACAAAATAAATAAAAAATTGGAAAATTTATCAATATCAAAATTGGAAGAAGTTTATAATAAAATAAATGATTAATTATTACAAACTTGATGAAATGCTAATAATTTTATAAAATTACGATTATGTATATTCCTTATGAAAAAATCGGCAATCAATTATATAAAATATTTAAAAATGAAAATTTAAAAGAATTTTTTTACAATAAAAAAATAGAACAAAATATTTCTTACATTGAGAAAAATCAAAAAAATGTTTTAAAGAAATTAAAAGAAAAATTTAAAAATAACAAAAAAATAAATGTTGCATTTTATGTCTATGACGAAACCAAATGGAAATGCCAATCTTTATATGAATTATTAGAAAATAGCGACAGATTTAACGTAAAAGTACTTGTTACAAGAAATTCTGCAACAAACAAAGATAATCCAAGTTATCAAACGATTAAAGACATAAGAATTACACATGAATTCTTCTTTAAAAAAGGAATGAATGTCGAATTTGCTTACGATATAAAAAAGAGAAAACATCTTCCCTTTAAAAACTTCAAACCGGATATAATAATTTATCAACACCCATGGTACGTTGAAACTTCTCAAGGCCCTGTTGTTTGTTCAAAATTTGCATTGACATATTATGTTCCGTATTATTTTCCGACGACTTCAGCACCGATTGATTATTACTTGAGATTTCACCAATACGTCGAAAATTACTGCGTTTTCGATGAAATAACAAAAAATTTCTACGAAGAAAAAATGTCTAACAAGGCTAAAAATGTAATCGTTACAGGCCAGCCTTTTTTAGACTACTTTAAGCTCAATAAAAAAATTTCTTCAGATTTTATAATATATGCTCCTCACTGGACTATTTGTAAAAAAGGTATAGCTTACGGAACATTTGACTGGAATGGGGAATTTTTGCTAAATTATGCAAAATCACATCCTGAGCAAAAATGGATTTTTAAACCTCACCCACTTTTAAAAAAAGCTCTTATAGATAATTTGGTAATGACAGAACAACAAGTAGAAGAATACTATAATACGTGGGACAAAATAGGATTAAAATACGAACATGGCGATTATTTAGAGCTTTTCAACAAATCAAAAATGCTTATAACTGATTGCAGTTCATTTTTAGGTGAATATTTCATGACAGAAATGCCTGTAATTCATCTCATTTCAAAAGATGCAAAGCCTTATAATAACACAATAAATCAAATTATTAAACATTATTATAAAGCAACCAATCTTGAGGAGTTGAAATTACTTTTAGAACAAATACCAAAAAATGATTTTATGAAAGAAGAAAGAATAAAAGCTTTAAATATACTTGGCTATAAAAATACAACAGCATCCGAAAATATCTATAACAATATTCTGCAAAAACTTTTGTAACAACGAAAGACCGGTTGTGTAAAAATTACACAACCGGTCTTATTAAAATATTTATTATTGTGCTTGTCCCAATATTTTAGCTGCATTTTGGTTTATGTAATTAATTACATCATCAATTTTTGCCATATATTGTTCTTGCATTTTTGCTTCTGTTGGATATTTACTTAAATCCAAACCGCTTACAAAGTCTGATTTTGTTTGAATAACATCTGCAATTTGCATAATATTATCTGCACTCATCATTTGTTTTAAAGCATCAAGTTCATTTACATGCTGCATTTCTAATTGCATTGCCTTATCATTTTTACCAATGTGATTTATCATTGTAATTGCATTATCAACACCGCAATTTTCTTGTGCGGCAGTCATAAATGAATAAAAACCTTCATCTGTTGATAAATCATGTGCCTGATGAGTTGCATCATCCCATTCAGCAGGTGTTTTTATTTTTGATAAATCTTTATTAACTTCATGCATATGCCCATTTGAAGCCTCACTCATCATCGTTACGGCTGTATCAAATTTTGCTAATTCGTAGCAGCCCTTAACCATGTAGCTTTCATACACTTGAGCCATTTGTTTTTTCGCAGGGTCTTCTGATTTTGTTAATCTTAAGAATTCTTTTAATAATTCTTTTGGATTATTCATAACATGATACTTGTCAAAGCTTTGAGCAAAATCTTTATAACTTGCATCTGTATTTTTTCCTTTAACTGCAGCTGATAAATAATCATTTAATTTTTTAGCAACAACATGTCTGTGTTGTGGTTCTATATTAGCTTCAATAAATGTCTTTTTACCTTCTGCTATATCTGCAAGTTGGTTTTTCTTAGCAAGGGCTATTTGTTCTTTTGTTAAGCCTTGATTATCAATTTTGCCATCTTCCATTTGCTTTAACATATTTACAAGTTCAACACCTTGTTTCAACTTATCTGAAAAACTTTGAGCAAGTTCTGCTGTTTCCTCTGGTGTTGTTAATGAACATGTAGGATATGCTGATCTTACACCATGTTCACGGAAGAATTTATCTTTTATAGCATTTAATTCTTTTTTTGCATTTAAGTTATTCCAATCACGTTGAAGAATAAAGAACGCTTCTTCAAAGGAATCTCCATTTTCAGTGAGTTTAATATTATCTTGCAATGAATCCATAAAGATTGCACTTTCAAGAGCCTTTGTAGGAGCTTTTTCCATACCTTTTATTTGTCTTGCAACCTCAAAAGGTGTTATATCTTTTAAGCTCAATTCTTTATCTGAAGATTTTTTAACCATTTCTTTTATTTCCGATTCAGGCATTTTCTTCAATTCATTGAATTTTGCTATAAATGCTTCATTATCTTTAGGATCAAATTTTGTATCTATAAAGTTTTTAAGAACTACAAAATTTTTGTCCTCAATAGTATCAATATTTTTAGCATTTACTTTTGTATTTTTTAACGAAGATAAAATTGAATCTTCAGCCATTTCTTTTGTGAAAGACATTTGAGCCGCAATATCTGTCAAATATTTTTGAGTATTTTTATGCACTTTTGAAATATCATCTTCAGATTTAATATTATCAATATCTTTCATAACTTGAGCTTCAATTAAGTCTTTTGTTTCACCGGCATTTTCGGCTCTTTCCATTATTTTATCCAAGTTTTCAGCAGGAACATTTTTTAATGCCTGCATAACTTGAGCAATTTTACTCATATTAACTTGCGGACCTACAAAAGCATTTTGAACTAATGTTTGAGCAGTAGATGTTGTATCATTTTTAACTGTTGGTAAAATTGCATCAAAGAACATTTTAAACTTTTCACCTTTAATAGAGCCCGGTTCATATTTAAAATCTTCTACTAATGTACCATTTTGCCAAGCAGAGTTTGTGATATAACCGTCTTTACCACCACGTCCGCAACTATAATCAGTTCTTAAAAGACCATGAGAATCAACCCATGTTTTATCTAATTCTTTTTCACCCCAAGTATTATCATGCATTATTGCATCTTTTACTTCTACTTTACCGGTTTTTGGATCCTTTACAAGTAAAGGAGCAACATCGGCAATATACATAGCATGTCCGCCATGGTCGTTATGATATACTGATGTTCCGCTTATACCTGAGTGCGGGCCTTTTTTAATTTTTTCGGCAGCAACTTCTACGCTTTCTTCCGCATAGAAAGGTTTTCCTGTCATTTGTTCAAGAATTCTTATTTCTTGAGGAGTGCATAATCCTGATTGACCTTCTTTATTAACCCAGAAACTTCCTGTTTCTTTTCCGACTTGTTTTGCAAGTTCATTTAGAGGTTTTTCAAGTTCTTTTTGTTTATCTTTTGTTTCTCTTGTTATTTCTGAATACATTTTATTTAAATTTTTAGAAACATTATCTAAGGCTTTCTTTTCTTCATCTGACATTATATATAAATCAGGCATATCAAGTTTTTCGCCTTTCACTTCTGCTTTTTCAACAACAGCTGCGTATTTTGCTATTTTATTGTATTTATCTTGAAGGCTTCTTAAAATTGGTTCTGATACAACTTTTCCTTCATTTTCATATTTTTTCATAACATCAGCTTTTGTTGCATCTTTAGATAAACCATATCTCTTAACTTCTTTTGCTAGATTTTCAGGAACATCCAATTTTTTATCTTGTGCTGTTCTATATGAAGCAGCTGCTTCATATAGCGGTTGGTACAGTTTTCTCATTTTGTTTTCAGGAGATTTTGGAATAATTTCTTTATTCATTGCTTCTGTTGTTTCAGTTGAAAGCTCATACATATTAAAGATATTTTCCATTCTTGCATCAATATCTGCTTGTTTTACGTTTGGATTTTCCGCTTTTATGAAGTTTGCCATTTTTTGTTTTTTCATATATTCTTCTTCATAATCATGGAAATGAAGGTCATCTGATTGTTTACCTTTTACTTCACCCATTTTTAAGAATCGATTTAAAACTTTATTCATTTCTTCGTCATTCTTTTCAGGCATTAATGCTTTTAACTCATTAGTTAAAGATTTATTTGCTTTTACAACTGTTTGAGCATTAAATTTTGCATTTTGTCTTTGTTCAACAGCTTCTTTTTCACGTTTTTGAATACCTTTTCTTGCTGAAGATATAAAATCTTCTGCTTTTTCTAGGGCTCTTAAGTGATTTTGATGAGGAACCAATTTAGGATCATCTAAATCTCGCATATATCTGCCATCATGGAAAGTATCAAAAAATTCTTTATCAAATGCAGAAAAATGAGTAGATTGAGTATGACCATTACCTGTATTACCTGCAATATTCATCCATTGTAGTGCTGATGCATCAAGAATTCTATAACCTTTATCATCTGCATAATCAAAATCAACATCAGTTTTTTGCACTGAAATTCTTGCTCCTGTTCCTAATTTTGTAGGATCATAAACTTTCATTTCCGGTTTATTATTTAATTCTTCCATAATCATGGTTACATATTTATCTTTATACTCATATGCCATTGTCTTTCTTGATGTTGAAATAGCCGCACACATACCATGATGTCTTTGATTTGTTGTTTTTATTATCGGTTTATCTGATTCAGCAGTTTTTACAACTAAATCATTTAACAATTCACCTAATACCTGAGGCTTCTTATCTTTTAATTGAGAGTTAATTTTATATTCAGGGCTCATCAATTTATTTAATTTTTCAAGACAAGATTTCTTTTCTTTTGTTGTTATTTCAGAAGAAATCACAAAATAATCTAAATTTTTAGAAATATTTTTTACTGCATCAATTTTTGATTCATTCATAGCCTGAGGCAAACCTTTTGTTTGCATAATCTTATTACGTAAATCCATAATGGCTTTTTCGTCTTCAGACATTTCTTTTTTATCAACAAATGTAGCTTTAAATTGTTCTTGTAATTTTGCTTTGTTTGGTGAATCCGTATTTGCAATAGCTTTTTCTGTTGCAGCTTTTAATTTACCTTTCCAATCATTATTTGTTTTTTTATCATCAAGATTAAAACTTGTACCATATCTTAAACCCTGTGCAACATTCATTAAAAATTTAATATTTTCTTCCGAGGAATCTTCAGAGAGCTTATCAATCGCAGTTGTAATATTACGTTGATTATTAAGAGTTAATGCATCACCCTGTTTTTTTAATTGTTCTACTGTGTTTTTGTCTTCTCTTTTTCCTAAGAACGAAATGTTGTACATATATGTCTCCTATTAATATTATATTTTTTTAAATTTGAGCATGCTCAATTGGTAATAATTGGAATTATTACACTTAATTTAACGACCGTAAATATAAAACTTGATACCTTAAGCGTAATATATTTACAAAACTATATAAATTATGTTTTTAATTCTTTACTCCAAACCTCTTTAAATTTTTCAGGTGCTAATTCATCAAGTTTTAAAAGTTCATTTTTTAAATGTTCTCTTAAGTTTTTTTCATCATCTTCAGTTGCATCTTTTGGCACGTAAATTGGTTCAGCATAAAGATTAACAATCCTTGTTGGCCCGACAGGAAATCTTAATTTATCCCAAGTCGGAATTGTTATCATTGATTTATCCGGTGAATACCAAGTCATAGGGATTATAGGTATACCGGTATGTTTTGCTATTCTAATGATTCCTTTTTTAACTTCTTTTGCAGGCCCATTTGGGCCATCAACCATTATTGCAATATTTTCCCCGTTTTCAAGAGCGTTTATCATGTCAATAGTCGAACTTACGGCACCTTTATTCAAAATAGCTCTGTTTGCTGAACCTCTTATTGTTTTAAATCCTAAATACTCTGCTCCATATGCTATTACATCTCCATCTACTGATTTGCTTACCAAAACATTTGTTTTTGCAATTGTTTCTTTTTTTAAGCCAAAAATACAACATTGGTGAGCATGCCAAACTGCATATATTGCCGGCTGTGCATCTTGATAATTATAATTTTTAAAATAAGCCAAATGTTTTTGAATAGAAAAAACAAATTTCAAAATTGGTTTCAACAATCCTGCTTTTAACTTATCATCCCATGTCTTTTTTTGATTTATTAATCTCATAAAAATCCTTTTAAATATTATTTTTCAAAGCTTCTTCCTGCATTTTCTTTAACAATTCCTGTGTTTCCAATTTTTTTTGTTCTTCTAGTTGTTTATCTTTTTTAGAAAACATATTTTTTAATTTTTTAGAAGTTTTAGCATTTTCTGCTTGCTGTGCTTCAATATCTGCCATAGTTTCCGTCAAAGAATCGGGTTCAGGAAGAGTTGATACAAATGCTGATGCTCTGTTAATTTCATCTTGCATCGCTAACCATTTGAATGATTTAACAAGTTTTAAAGGTTTTGATACATCACCTCTTACAACTATTTGAAAATTAGAAGCATTTAAGTTATCGGTTTTCGTTTCAAATTCCGGAATTTGTTTTAATTCTTCCATCGTTACAGATTGAGTAAACAGTGAAAACATTTTAGCTGATGCAACATTTAGTCCCGGAGTAACTTTTACAAGATTTACAGGATTCACATTTGCCAATGGCCCTAAAACATTTGAAACCATAGAAGCTAATCTTGCTCTTACTTTCATATCTGTTGCATTTTTAATTAAATCATAATCGCCAAATACCAGAAATGTTAAAACATTTCCATCAGAAGTTATTGAATTTATTGTAGTAATACCTTCTTTAAAAGATAAATCTCCCTTTAGTTCTTTAAAATGAGTTGTATCAATTGAAGTTAAGCCATTTAACATTCCGCCTATTGCTGTTTGAAAAAATTGTGATTCTCTAATATTCTCTGCTAAAATCATATTTTCTAATTTACCAAAAGGTCCGAATTGACCGTTGAGAATAGTGAAGTCAAGTTTTCCCTCTAACGACTTCATTTGTTCTTCATAATTAGTTGTTCCAACATTAATAGATAAATCTGTATTGAATTTTAGTCTTCCGCTCAAGGCATCCTTCAAATTTGCTGAATCTCTCATCATTTTATCAGTATCAATATCCACACCTTCAACTTTTATTCTCAACAAATTTGTCAATAAATTCATCGAAACATCACCGTTGATTTTTCCGTCAAATGCTTTTGTTTTTAAATCATTTATATAAAGAATATTTCTGTGAAGAGCCAATTTTGAAGTTGTATCGTATATTTTAATATTTCCGGTTTTAATATATTTCAAATTTATATTGCTATTCGATAAATTTAAAGGTATATTTGCAGAAGAAGAACTTGCTGAAGAAGCTGAAGATGAAGAAGGAACAAGCTTTGCAATCTTTTCTGATACAACCGTCAGTTTATCCAAATCTAATTTTTTAGATACTAATTTTAAATTAGAAATATTTGTTATTGTTGAAGGTTCAAGAGATATATCTGTTTGTGCTGAGATATCAGAACCGTTTAATAAAAGATTTTTTACATCAACTGTTAATGTTTTGCCTCTAAAGGATAAACTTAAACTATTTAAACTTGTTAAAATATCTTTTATATATAATTTTGAAAGTCCAAAATTTCCTCTAAATCTTGGTGATTCAGATTTACCAAAAATAAATAATCTTCCCTTTTCCAGAGTATATCCGGCATCTTTAAATCCAACAAGTTTTCCGTTTAATTTTTCAGGAATGGTAATTTTTATTACATTTATAAATGGTGTTGAATTTAAGTTTGTTATAGTACCGGAAATATGAGAAACAGGGTCAAGATTTTCAACAACAGATCCATCTTCATTTGTTGAAGTTGTTTTTATGAATAAACCGGTATCTTTAATTTTTAATCTATTACCTTTAAAATCAACTTTTGCCTGCATTACAGTATTTTTCTCCTGTAATTGTTTGTAGTTTACAAAAGTAATATAATTATTCGCATCAGCAAATAATCTCAAGACCAAGTCTTGACGTTTCATATCACCATTCACTTTTAAATCAATAGGAATTTGACCTTTTGCTTCAATAAATGATTCAGCCTGTATACCGGCAAATTTCTTCAAATCAACGGCAACAAGATTTCCTTTTCCGTTTATATTAAATACCGGTTCATTTTTATCTGAATTTATTACTCCATCAAATGTTATTTTTGAATTTTTGTTTATAAACACATCAGTCGGTTGGATAACTATCTTTGAGCCGTAAATATTAATTTTCAAGAGATTATCTTTTATCAACGAATTTACTTGAGGAAAGACTATTGTTAACCCTTTATTAATAATATCAATATTGTTATTTTTTGTTTCACCATTTGAATTTAAAACAATATTTAAATTATCATTAGTAATTCTCATTGAATTAGAAACATCTTGCATCAAAAAATTATCTAAATCTATTTTTGCATTACATAAAACAGTTTTAAGTTTCCCTTTAACCTCTGCATTTAATGTTAACCTTCCTTCTTTCACATTAATTGATTTTTTAACATCTTTTGGTGCAAACGCTCTGAACAATCCTGCAATAGGAATTTGATTTGCATAAATTTTTATATCTGCAATTGATTTTTCATCAATTTTCCCCTCTGCTTTTAAAGGTGCATCATTTATATACATATAAGTATCTTTTATATCAAGAATATTATTATCAAATATCAAATTAACATTTGTACCTGTTATACCGAGATTAATAAGTTTATTAATAATTGCCCCATCACGAACTTCTATCTTACCGCTTGAAACCAAATTTTTTAAATTAGATTTAACATTTGCATTTGCCTCAATATAGCCTTTGCCTTTTATTAAATTCAAATCATTTCTAACATGAACAGAATCCAAAAAAGCTTTAGCCAGTGTAATTATATCTTGAAAATATATACGGTCAGACTTGAATGTCATATCTATTTTAGGATTTTTACCGTAATCAAGCATGCCTAAAAGTTTCAATCTTTGAGATTTAGTAACGGCTATATCTGTGTCAATATCGGTTTTTGTACCGCTAAATTTTCCATGAAAATAACATTTTGGCAATCTGTAATCAGAAAGATTTAATGTTGTATCATCAATATTTAAAAACCCGTTTATTTTTATTAAACCATCTTTCTCACGAACTTTTATTTTTGTAGAAATATTTGATTTTAAATCATACTGTCTATACATCAAAACAGGATTTATAAAAGGTAATTCAATTCTTTCAGGCTTGTCATCTTCTTCATCTAAACCTTCTATCTTTGGTAAATAAGAATTTATATCAATATCTGCAACAATATTTTTGTTTTCATCACTATAAAATTCAGCTAAAGTTTTAACCTTAAGAACTTTTCCGTTAAAATAACCCAACTTTAATTGTTCACCTTTTAATTCAAGCTTATGTCCCGATTTTTCATCTGTTATTAAAACATCATAATTATTTAACTTTATATTAGGAATTTTTATTCTTATTAACGAAGGATTAATTGGAACTTCTTGGGCAGTTTGAGTATCCTTTGCAACAATATTTTCTTCTTGATTTTGCAAAATTTGTTCTACTAGCGTTAGAATTTTAAATTGTTTTCCGTTTACAATAGTAAAATTAAGTTTAGGATTATTAATTTCCACAGTAGGCATCTTTACGGTTAAGACCAATAGACTCGGTAAAGCCACCCTTACGGTTGCATCATCTGCGGAAAATAATGTTGTTCCATCTTCAAATTTAACCGAAATATCATCTATTTTAACTCCGGCAGAAAGCATTGGCGTTACAGATATTTTTGCATTTTTAAAATCTAAATTTAATGGAATTTGAGCTTTTACCGCTTCTTGAATCAATGGCTTATATTGATTTAAATCAATAATGTTCGGCAAAACAAATAAAAATGTTAAATAACCTAAAACTATTAAACTTCCAACGATACAAGCTAATATTATTAAAATCTTTTTTGTCATGCTAAATTCCTATCCCTTATGGAAATATTATACCTCAAAAACACATAGACATAAAATAAAAAGGATTATCAATATGATAATCCTAATCATTATTCAAAAAAAAGTGTATATCATCTTTTAAAAATTTAAATTATAAACCTAACTGAAGTTTATTTAACATAGCTAACATATCTTGTCCTTGAAAAGCAGCTTTCTTTTCATTTTCAACAGTATTAACTCTATCCCTGATACTTACAAATGCAGCTTGTATATTTTCAGGTTTTTCTTTTATATCAATACTTGAAACTTTTTTGTTATTATTAACTCCTTGTATACCAACAGAGTCTTTGACAGCAGCAACGTAATTGCTTACACCAACTTGATAAGCATCAACTATTTTTGACAAATCTTTTATAGAATCAGGATTTATACCAATTTTTTGTCCTAAATCTGCAATATCAGCTTTTAGCTGTCTCATATCAACAGTTGAAGACGGTTTTTGTTGTCCATCTTGAACCGGTAAATGTTGTTGAACTTTTAATTCTTTTTCTTTTTGGGCTATTAAATTTCTTGCTTCAGAAGCAGAAGAAACTTTTGTAGGATCAATACCAAGTTCTTTTAATCTTCTTATTAAATCTTCACTCAGCTGATTAAAACCAAACGATACCGCAGGAACTGCTGTTGTAAAACTTGAACCGATACCTGATACTGAATTTACCATAACACACGCCCTTTATTATTCACACATGTGTTATCGGCAAATAAAAAAAAAACTTTATCAATTTAAAAGTTTTATTAACAATTATTAAACATTAATTATTTCCATTATTTTCGTTGTCATTAGAACTTTCGTTATTTTCTTCAATATATTCCTGAATTTCAGATGTCTTTTCAACATCTTCGTTTACAGTTTCATATTGGAAAACTCCCAAAAGTTCAAAAGCTTCTTGTTTAATAGATTTTGCAAATAAAAATGCTAAAACAAGCATTAAATAATACATAACCAAAGAATCTACAATTGTAATACCTGCAAACAACATAGGATTTTGCATATAAACAGGATTGGAAATTTTTCCTGTAAATAAAGCTCCAACAAGCATTACCACTGCTATAACAACAAAATATAATACATAACGTTTAAAATCTATACAGAAAATTTTTGTTGCCAAAATATATCTAAAATATGTTAAAAAATTATCTTTAAAAGCAAACATCCACGTAAACACAGGGAAAAAGTAAAATAAAACAAATAATACAAAAAGTATAACAAAAATTGTAATATAAAAATAAGTCTTAACACCTGTTGTTACACCTGCAACAATACTTATAGTCAAAAGAATACTAACTAATATCACAATAAGAAAATATAACAAACCAAAAGCTACAGATACTTTTAAGCCTTGAATAAAATTTCTTTTCATATCAACAGCAGGTAAAAAGTAATTTTCTTCCTGATGCACTATTGATTTTATCAAAGAAAGTATATATCCCTGAGGAATAAACATTATAATAGCTGTAAGAAATGATAAAGCAACATAATACCAGTTTGAACCCGTAATAGGATTTGGCTGTAAAAGATTTGAATAATTAGAAACCACTACTGAAAATAAAATAAATAGATAAAAAATATATGTTTTCTTTAAAAAATCAATATCTTTAAACATGTAATAAAATGCTTTTTTCATAAATAATATCCCCTTAACTTTTCAAAAAAATTATAACAGGCTCAAAAAATATGTGCAATAATAAGCAAAAAATAAAATGAATATTCTAATAAATTTTTAAATTATAATAAAATTTGTAATATTAAAAAACAAGGAAATTGAATAATACTCTTTTTAGCTTTACTTTTTCATAATTTTTGTTAATTCTTTTATTTTAGTTGAAACTCTTAACGATTCTCTTATTTTTTGAAGAGACTTATTATAAGTTATTTTATCAAGATTATTACTGCCGGATTGTAAAAAAGAAAGTGTTTTTTCGGGATATTTTCCCATGGCTGTTGCAACAGCCCATGCAACGCCCATTTGAGAATAATAATCATCAGTATTTAACACCTTTAGTATTTCAAAAACTTTATCTATATATTCATCATTCAAAAAATGCGATAACAGCATAACAGATACAATACGACTTTCAAATTCATGTTTTGAATTTTTGTATTTCATAAGCATTTTCCAAACATGTTGAGGATATTTTCTTGCGATTTTAAAATTTTGACACAGAGAATCATTTACTGCCCAATCGTTAACATACGGAATAAATTTCTCAAAATAACATAATAATTTTTCAATGTCGTCATTAACATAGCCAATAGTAAATGCGTGCAAGAGTTTCATTTCAAAAGTATCAAATTTATTTTCATTAAAAAGGATTTTATAATCATTTTTAGCAAGTTTTTTGGCAAAAATTCTTAACTCCGGAATTGATATTCCAAAAGAAGTTTGTTTCATTTTTTTCAAGATTTCCTGAATTTCATCAATATTCATATAAATACTTCATTTCTGCTGACATAGCCGATTATTATTATACACAAAAATCAGGCGTATAATAATCCGCCTGATTTTTATCAAAATTATTTTACATAATATTATCTTATAAAATTAGTAAAAACTATCTCTTCTGTTTTTGGCATAGGAATACCTGCTTTTTCACCAGCCTCTTTACATTTTAAATGCCAAGCCATATTTCTGGCAAGAATTCTCATATTTTGCATACCTTCTAAATCATTTTTCACTTCATCAGGAGTATATCCATGAACCATATTCCAATATCTTCCTGAAATAACAGGCATTTGTGTTATTGTAAAATACTTATTCAACTGATCTAAAGTAGCGGTAGTACCTGCTCTGCGAGCACTTACAATTGCAGCACCCGGTTTATGTAAAAATACATCTCCTTTCCCCGCTCTAAACGCTGCAAAAAATGCTCTATCTAAAAATGAAGTAACTGAACCCGTTGCTCCTGCATAATGAACAGCTGAACCAAAAATAAATCCATCAAAATCTTTTGCTTTTTCAATAAATTCATTAACTTTATCTTCAATAACGCACTTACCAATTTTTGCACAAGCATTACAGCCTCTGCATCCTGAAATTGTATCCATTCCTAATTGAAATATTTCAGAATCAATACCTTCCTCATTTAATGTTTTTGAAATTTCTTCTAACGCTGTATACGTACAACCATTTTTATGCGGTGAACCGTTTAATAATAATACTTTCATATTTTTCTCCTTTTATATAATTTCTAAAACGCTCCTGTTTTAATATGAGGAACATACTGAGCTTCAAGCCTTTTTATTATATCATCAGAAAGTTTTATATCAATGGCTGATACAGCTTCTTCAACATGACTAACGTCAGTACATCCGACTATAGGAGATGTTATATATGGTTTTGATAACATCCAAGCCAAAGATACCTGCGCCATAGAATAACCTAATTCTTTTGAGATTTTCTCTAAATTATCAACAACAACTTTGTCTTGTTCTTCTGTTGTTCCCCAAACCGCAGGTGAAACTTCATCTATTGAATTTCTGTGAGTTTTTGTACCCCAAGGGTGTGCTGTTCTTCCTCCTGCAAGAGGACTCCATGGCACAACAGCAACTTTTCTGTCCTGACATAACGGCATCATTTCTCTTTCTTCTTCTCTGTAAATTAAATTATATTGATTTTGCATTGAAACAAATTTTGTCCAACCGTTGCGTTCTGCAATCTGGTTTAATCTTTCAAACTCCCATGCCCACATAACAGATGCACCTATATATCTTGCTTTTCCGGATTTTACAACATCATGTAAAGCTTCCATTATTTCTTCCATTGGAGTTTCATGGTCTAAACGATGAATTTGATATAAATCAACGTAATCCAACCCTAACCTTTTTAAGCTATGGTCAATTTCTGCCATAATATTTTTTCTGCTTAAGCCTGACCCATTTGGTCTGCCTTCTCGCATAGCAAAATGTACTTTTGTAGCAACAACAATTTCATCTCTATCAAGTCCAAAATCTTTGATTAAGCGACCTGTAATTTCCTCACTTGTTCCTAATTGATAAACATTTGCGGTATCAAAGTAATTTATACCCAAATCAACAGCTTTTTTAAAGATAGGTTTTGCATCTTCATAATCTTTTGCCCAAGGAAAAACACCATTTTCTTTTCCGGGTTTTCCAAAACTCATACAGCCTAAGCAAATTCTTGATACATCTACACCGGTATTTCCTAATTTCACGTATTGCATATTATTATCTCCTTTTATAGATTCAGTTTAAATCATATTATTTTATTTTTCAAATTAAAATATTTAATTATTGATTTAAATTTTCGATTAACATAAAATTTTATTATGAATACAAAACAAATAAATTACATACTTGAACTTGCACAAACCAAAAATTTTAACAGAGCATCAGAAAATCTTTTTATTTCTCAATCAACGTTAACGTATCAAATAAAAGAGATTGAAAAGGAATTAAAATTTATGCTTTTTGAACGCTCAGGAAAGGGTGCTGTTTTAACTCCTGCGGGGAAACAATTCGTAACAACATTAAAAACTATAAAAGAACAACTTCAACGAGCAATAGAGCAAGGTCAAAATTTTAGCAAGAAATATTCTGATAATATTACTATCGGAATGCCTGTTCGTTCTTGTTTATATTTCTTGCCAAATGCAATAAAAGTTTTTAATAAAAAATATCCTGATATATCAATTACTCCGATATTTAATAATTTTTATCATCCGGAAGAATTTTTAAAAGGTAACCAAGATATTTTCTTTACATTTGATAATGAAATGAAACATGTTCCGGAAACAAAACTAATTCATATATATACTAGCAAAATTTACTTAATAACAAAAAAAGATGATAAACTTGCAAAGCTTAAAACAGCAAAGATATCTGATTTAAAAAACAGAACACTCATGATTGGAGGAGGTTCTCCTCCCCAACTAAAGGCCTTACAGCAAAAAATAATCAACTCGATAGATATTGATTATTTTAATTCAGAAAACCATGATACTACAATAACAAATATTCTTGCAGATAAGGGAATTTGTCTTACTCCGGGCTTTTTTAAAGATTATACAAATGAACTCAAGTGGATACCTTTTGAATGCGAAGAAAATTTTAAATGTTATCTTTGCATTCATTCATCTGATAAAAGAGAATATTTAAAAGATTTTATAAACATTTTACAAAATATTTATAAAGAAAAAAGCAATCTACTGAAGCTTTAGAGATAAAACTTGCAAAACCCTTATTATTAATTATCTTTTTCTGTTTCACCCTTATCTTTTAGCATTTTTTCAAAATCAGACGGTTTAAGACTTTGGACAAAACTTTTAAATTCTTCAGCTTCTTCTTCATCCTTACTTGGATCAGTTGATACTGAACCTGTAGCAAGCACACTTGCAGAAACTAAAATCGGAGCATTTATTCTTATTGCTACAGCTATTGCATCTGATGGTCTTGCATCTATAGCTTCTTCGTTTCCGTCTCTATCTACTATATATATTGAAGCATAGTATGTATCTTCTTCGACATCTGCTATTTCTATCCTGTCTATTCTGTAACCCAATTGTTTTACTATATTTATTATTAAATCGTGAGTCATTGGTCTTGCAACCACAAGATTTTCGATTTTTCTTATAATTGCACTTGCTTCAGCAGAACCTATCCAGATAGGTAACGCTTTTCTGTTATCCTTATCATGCAAAACTACTATTGGTGAACCTGTTCTTGTATCAAGGGCTATACCCATTACTCTCATTTCTATCATTTCTATTTCCTCTGTTTATACGGTTTGTTACTTTTATTATAGCATTAAATTATTTTTTATTGTCAAATTCAAATTCTATATTTATATTTTTATTTTGAAATTTTAACAGATAAGAAGTGATAACTGCAGTCATTGGTACACAAATAACGAGAGCAATACTTCCAACAAGTGCAGACGCAATTTCAGTTACAACCATATTTAAATTAAAAAATTTTGTCAAATCTATATTATGAGCAAGAAGAACAAGAGGTAAAGAACCTCCTAAATAGACTAAAATTAAAGTATTAGTCATTGTACCTATTATATCCTTTCCCACATTCATTCCGGAATGAAACAATTTTTTAAAAGATAATTCATTGTTTAATTCAAAAACTTCATTTATAGTACTTGCTATAGACATTGCTATGTCAATTACCGCACCTAATGTTGATATCATCATTGCAGAAGTCAATATACCGACAAAATTAAGTTCCGGATGAGCTGAATATAAAAATACACTTTCTTCACAGCAAAAACCTGTTAATCTGGAAATTTTTATCACCATAACAGACAAAATAGCTGACAATATAAGACTTAATACCGTTCCAAACACAGCAGCCGTACTTTTAACATTCACCCCACCAACAAAATAAACAGCTATCGCCGATGATAAAAGACACAATAAAACTGTTGAAAATATTGGATTTATTCCTGATAAAATCATTGGAGTCAACAGCCATATAACAAGACATACTATTAATCCTGTTGCAATTAGACTCATTAAACCTTTTTTTCTTCCCACAGCAATGACAAGCAATATGAAAATTCCAAGTAAAAAATATAATCCTTGTACACGCATTATATCAGATATAAAAAATTGTATACCGTCATTTGCCTGCTCTAAATGTAAAATCACATTATCTTTTTTATTTAAAAAAATATCATAATACGGATTTCCTGTAAGAATATTTTCAATTTGCACAGTTTCACCTTTAAAATCACCTGTTTTAATTACGACATCAACAAGTTGTTTATTATTTTCTCCATTTTCACCATCTGAATATTCAATATGCTTTACAAAGCCTATTTCCGATTTTAAAACATCATTATTTTCCAATGCAAAACAATTAGAACAAAATAAAATAACACAGGCTAAAAATAGAAATATCTTTTTCATAATAATCAAATTATATCATGATTTTTATCATCAGTAATTCTAATTTTATATATACAATAAATATTATTTATGTTAGCTTTTAATTCAAATTTTAAGATTTCTTTTCCTTTTACTAAATCAGGAATAGGAGAACATGTATTCACATAAAGATAATTTTCTGTATTTGCAGTCAAATATTTATTAGTATAATTTGTTTTTAGTTTGTTATAATTTTTTTTATCAAAAATCATAGCTTTTTTTATTTCTTCAAAATCAAAATTAATATCATAATTATTATTTTCAGATTGAATTAAAGTTATATCATATTCATCATCATGCAAATAAGGCAGACTCATTAAAAAAACTCTATTAATAAAAATATGATGAACATTTTTGTGTTCTTTTATATAATCAGCAATAACTTTAGATTTTGAATTAAAAAATACAGTTTCATATCTAAAATCAAAAATCAAAACAAAAGAAAGCATACAAAGCATAATTGTTAACAATTTTTTTATCTTAAAATCTTCGTTATAACTATCGGTAAAAATCCAACAAGCACAAATCAAATAAATAAAAAAGAAATAATGATGCCAAAAATCACCTGAATACCAAAAATTAAAGAAATAAAGCAAAAACAGATAAATTGTAAATAAGAAACCAAACACCCTTTTTTGTTTAAATAAAATTAAACCAAAACCGAATATAAATACTAAAAGTAAAATAGCATTAAAAACAGGGTTAAATAAGGCAAACGTATTCAAAATGTCATTCAAGCCGTATCCTACAAGTTTAGACGCAGGAATATTTGATAAATCAACTTTTGCTACCTGAATAATAAACGTAAAAACAGATAGAACTGCAAATCCTAAACAAATTTTTAAATCACCAAAATGTTTTTCTTTAATTAAATCAAAAATAAGAAAACAACCAAATAAAAAAGCCCCGATTAATGCCATTAAACTTGTATTAGCACACAAAAATATTAATATTGAATAAATAATAGGATGTCTTAATCTGTCTTTGTACATAGCAGTTAATACAAATAATAAAAATATTCCGACAGAATAACATCTTGCAATTATCGGGTAACAAGCAAAAAAAGGAAATGAAAAAGTTATTAAAAATTTAACAGTATTACTAAACGGGAAAAATTTCCATAATAAATAAACAGCACCAAAACAAAATACCCAATTTATTAAAAGCATTGAATACGGATAAAATAAATTCAACTTAGCAAATGGCAAAAGCAAAACATACCAGACAAAAAAATGTCCTTCATATTTTAAAGATTCTAATACATACCCAAAATGGAAATTTCTCGCAAGTTCCCAAGCATTAGCCTCATCATGCCAAGGTTGATGAAATACTACCCGCAATAAAGTAATAATCACCCATATACTCAAACAAATTACAAAAATAAAATTTTTATTGTTCATTAAAAATACCTAAGCCTAAATGAACATAAGCATCAGGAGAAACTTTTCTTCCTCTCGGCGTTCTCATTAACAACCCTGCCTGTAAAAGATATGGTTCACAAACATCTTCTATCGTTCTAACATCTTCGCCCAATGCCGCAGCTATTGTATCTAAACCAACCGGCCCGCCGTTATACTTATTTATAATAAGCTTTAACATTTCTCTATCAGTTTCATCTAAACCATATTCATCAATTTTTAGGGTATTTAAAGACTCTTTTGCAATTTTCAAATCAACTTTTCCGTTATTTTTTACAATAGCAAAATCCCCTACTCGTTTTAATAATCTGTTTGCAATACGAGGAGTTCCTCTGGAACGCTTTGCAATTTCTTCGGCACTGTCAGATGTAACTTCAATATTTAAGATTTTTGCCGTTCTCAAAATAACCTGCGAAAGTTCATCTATTGTATAGAATTGCAGTCTGTGCACAAATCCAAATCTATCCCTTAAAGGAGAAGAAATGCCTCCTGCTTTTGTCGTTGCACCAACAAGCGTGAATTTTGGGAGTTGAATTCTCATTGTTTTTACAGTTTGAGTTTTACCGGTCATCATATCAAGGTAAAAATCTTCCATTGCCGGATATAAAATCTCCTCAGTAATAGTATTTAAACGATGAATTTCATCAATAAAAAGAACTTCACCCTCTTTTAAGGACATAAGAACCCCTATTATATCTCTTGGACGTTCAAAAGATGGTGCAGATGTGATTTTTACGGACGTATTAAGTTCTTCTGCAATAATACCTGCAAGTGTTGTCTTGCCTAATCCTGGCGGCCCGTAAAATAAAACGTGGTCAAGTGTTGTGTTACGCTTTTTTGCCGCTTCTATTGATATTTTTAAGGTTTCTTTCAGTGTAGTTTGCCCAATATAACTATCAAATGATTTTGGTCGAATAGAATTTTCAAAAACTCTGTCATATGCTATTGTTTCAGGTTTTACAACCGGATTTTTCCTATGTTTCTCAATTTTTTCATCATCAGATAATATTGTCATACAAAAATAATATCATACTTTAACAATTAGGGCTATTTATGAATTTGTACAAAGTCGGATTGAAAAAGCTTTTTCAATCCGACTTTTAAAAATAAATTTTTAAAGCATTGTAGAAATCAATTCCTCATTTGTTTTTGGACTTAAGTATGCTGGTGGTATATCAAATATTGTTTTACATCCTATTTGACCTGCCTTATTTAACCTATATAAAGCCCTTGCATAAGCAACAAGAACACTTGATGTAAATTCAGGATTTGAATCCAATTTTAAGCTATATTCAATTACATGATTTATACCATCAGAAGTTTTACCACTTCTTATAACAAAACCCCCATGAGGAATACCTGAATGGTTTTTAATTAATTCTTCTTCTGATATAAAATGAACAGTAGTATCATATTCGTCAAAATAGTTTGGCATTGTTACAATTTCTTTTTCTATTTGTTTAAGATCTGCACCTTCTTCTGCTACAACAAAACATTCCCTTGTGTGTTTTTGTCTTGTTGTAAGTTCTGGATTTTCTCCGTTTCTTACAGCTTGTAATGCTGATTCTACAGGTATTGTGTATTGTTTTGCATTTTTTACGCCTTTAATTCTTCTTATTGCATCAGAGTGCCCTTGACTTACACCTTTCCCCCAAAAGGTATAATCTTTCCCATCCGGCAAAATTACATTTCCAAACAATCGATTTAATGAAAATAATCCCGGATCCCAACCAAGAGAAATTATAGCTGTTTTATTATTTTCTTTTGCTGATTTATCAACATTTTTAAAATGCTCAGGAATTCTTTTATGTGTATCAAAACTATCTATTACATTAAACATTTTCGCATATTCGGGAGTCTGCACAGGTAAATCAGTTGCCGAACCGCCACAAAGAATTAAAACATCCAATTTATCTTTCCATTGTTCTATTTCTTTTACAGAAACAACTTTGGTATCAGAATTTATTTTTAAATCTTCAGGATTCCTTCTTGTAAAAATTACGCAAAGCTCTGTGTCTTTATTATATTTAACAGCATTTTCAACACCTTTTCCAATATTTCCATATCCCAAAATACCTAATCTTATCATTTTTAATCTCCTCTCTGTATAAATATGATGATATTAGTATAGCAAATTTTATTTTAAATAGATGTTAAGATTATATTAAAATTTGATAAAAATAATTTTGTTTGTAACAAAAATTTTATAAATAAAGTATTTAACGCAATAATAAAAATTTATAATACTTGAAATATAAGTAGGGCATTAGTGTATTTTTAGGTGTTTTCATTTGTTTATTTCAAAATTATCTGTACCAACAAATAATATTAAACATCTCCAAAACTCTTCAGAGAGAGATTTTAGAATAAATGCCTTTATTCAAAAGCCGGAGTCATTTAAACACCCGATAAGTCCTAGTTTTACCGGACGTTCTAATAGAATAAAACAATATGAAAAAACAACCGAAAATTTAAAAACAACAGGTAAAAATGCTCAAACTTCTCTTGATGGTCAAATGGCAATTGACGGTTGGGCAGGAAAAGTTGCTGATAGCATTAGTATTCTTTGGAATTCCAAAAATAGAGCAACTGTTGTTCAAAATGATATAAATATATATAATGCTCAAATAGATGAATTAAAACAATCCATAAAAGAAAATAAATTTAATGAGAAATTTAAAGAAATTTTTGATATTGAATATAATCACGCTAATATTGCCCGATATGATAAAAAATCAAAACAATTTAAGCTTGCCGTAACAGCAAATATCATGGCTGAAATGACAAATTCTAAATTATCTGCTCATATTAAAACATACAAAGAAAATAACGGAAAATTACAAGATAAAATAATAACAAGAATAAATCCTTATGCCTCAATTGGTTGTGTTCCTTATATTTATGAAACACAAACAAAAGAAAATACCCTCAAAAAACTGGAAAACAGTTTAGTATCAGTTTTAGGGTCAAAAGAAATTCTTACTGATACGCTAAAATCAAGCGGAATTAACACTGAAACAATGACCGATGATGAAAAATATTCAACATACGGAGTCATCGCTGAATTTTTAGTTGAAACAACAAAAGAAACCGCTAAAAATTGTTCAAAAGGCAAATCAATAAAAGAACTTAAAGAAGAATATGATACAGCATATAAAAAAGCTTACGGAACTAAAAACAATATTCAATTCAGAGTTGATAAATATAATCGTTCACAAGAAATAGGTGCAGCAGCAGTAAGAGGAGTAACTCGTTCAGCAATATCTGCAATTGTAATGCTTGCCGCACCGGAAGCAGGTTTAGCTAAAATTGCAGCAAATGCAGCAACTGTTATGGGTGTAAAAGTTTTGGTTGACGGTTCAGATAAATTGTCTAATAATGTTGACGGTTCTTTAAGTAAAAAGAATTTCCAAAATCTTGTTCGTTCTGCATCAATCAGCGGAGCTGAAAAACTGGCATCAAGTGTTATAAGTTCGTTTATTCCTGGCTTTGATACAGGTTATGAAGTTTTAGATGAAGTGTTATCTCAAGGAAAATCAACTTTTATTGATACTACTCTTGGTATGACTTCTGAAAAACTTAAAAAAGGTAAATGGGCAACAAATCAAATTATACCAAGAATGATAATTTCTACCGTATTCAGAAATTTAAACCCTGATGACGATACAATAAAAACACTGCTTAACTTCACAAAGGACGGTGTAAATCAAGCAATGAAATACTCTACTCGTGATTATGATGCAGTAAAAGCTTTTATTGAAGGCACAAAAATTGCTTTAAAAAATATTAAAACAAATGATAAACAATCTTTAGAAGAAATAAAAGCCTTATCAACAAGCAATCCTGAAGAATATACCGAGATAATGCTAAATGCTTTAAAGCAATCTCTTGAAGAAAAATCATCTAAAAAATAAATTAATTAATAAGTAAGCAGATAATAATGCAAAAAATATGCAAATATTATTCCGAGAATAGCTCCACAAGCCACTTCAAATTGAGTATGACCGAGCAACTCTTTTAATTTTGGACCAATAGCACTCACATCGTGATTGTAAAAATCATCCATTATTTTATTAAGACATACTGCCATTTTACCCGCAGCACGTCTTATTCCGGCAGCATCATACATTACGACTAAAGCGTTACCGATTGCAACGGCAAAAAATAAAGACGAAAAACCACCTACAATTCCTACAGAAGTTGCAAGTCCAACCATGCCGGCAGAGTGCGAACTCGGCATTCCGCCTGTTGTTGTAAATACTCTAAAATCAACTTTTCTATGAACAATAAGATGTAAGAAAAATTTTATTATTTGTGCAATTACAGCTGCCATTAATCCTGATAAAATTGCTTCATATCCGGTATTATAAATCATTGGTGCGAAATTAGTCATTAAATTTTTGCCTTTCTTTTAATAGATGCAAATATATCTTCTAAAACATCTGATTTAATATTATGCTTATCAAGTATATCATAACATTCATCAATTAGGCAATTAACTTTACATTCCGCATTCTTTAGTCCATAAAGTCTTGTATAAGTTGACTTTTCCTCAGCTTCATCTTTACCCAAAGTTTTACCCATTTCTTCAAAAGTTGAAATTTCGTCCAAAATGTCATCACAAATTTGAAAAGCAAATCCTAATTTTAAACCTAATTTATCTAAAACATCTAAAATTTCTTCAGAAACCCCGGCAACTACACCACCTGCCTTAAATGCAAATCTAAACATATCAGCTGTCTTATGTATATGAATATATTCAAGAGTATTTTCATCAATTTTTTTACCTTCTGAGAGAATATCAACTACTTGACCACCTATAATACCTTCCACTCCTGCTGCATCTGTATATAATTTTATCAAATCCAATATTTTTTCAGAAGACAAATTTTTTGATTTTTCTATTATAATTTTTACTGCATAACTTATCAAAGCATCTCCTGCAAGAACAGCTGTTGATTCACTAAAAGCTTTATGATTTGAAAGTTGTCCTCTTCTATAATCGTCATTATCAATACAAGGCAAATCATCATGTATCAAACTTTGAACATGAAGCATTTCAATAGCACATGCAATCGGCAAAGCATCATCTATGTTACCGCCAAAGATTTTACATGTTTCCAAACATATTATTGGTCTTAATCTTTTGCCTCCTGCTAATACACTATATCTCATTGATTTAAATATTTCCTCCGGATACTTTACAGGAATATATTCATCAAGTTTCTTGTCTATTAAATCAATATATTGTTTCATCTTTTATATCCTCTTTTTCTAATTTTTGTTTTGATAATTTTCTTGACTCTTGTCTTTTGCGTACACTTATTTTAGCTATCGATTTGTTATTGTACTCTTTTGAATAAGTTTCTTCTTTTTTTCCGTAATATTTTATTCTTTCTTTGTACTCTTTTGCCTCTTCTACAAAAGAAAGATAACTTTCATATCTTGTTTCATCAATATTTTCAATATTATTCAAAACTGCACAACCGTCTTCGTGAATATGAAGACAATCTGAATATTTACATAAACCTTTAAATTTATCTAATTCAACAAATAAACCGCTTATTTCTGATGGAAGCATAAAATCAAACCTCAAGTTAGAAAAACCGGGAGTATCAACTATTCTTATATCATCAGAAACTTTTAAAATTTCACAATGTCTCGTTGTATGTGTTCCTCGTTCTGTCTTATCACTTACATTTTGTGTTCTCAAATTCAAATCAGGATTTATAGCATTAACTAAACTTGATTTTCCAACTCCTGAATTTCCGCATAAAGCACTTGTTTTACCTTTTAACATTTTAGCAAGTTCATCAATATTATCGTCTTCAATTGCAGATGTAAAAATTATATCGTATCCCAATGGTTCATATATAGAGAAAACTTTTTCTATAATCTCATCATCAAATGATAAATCATTTTTGTTAAAACACAATTTTACAGGAATTTTATAATATTTCGAAAAACATATATATCTGTTCAATTGAATAAAATCAAGTACAGGTTCTTTGACGGCAGATACAATAATCATTTGGTCAATATTACTTACAGCAGGTCTGGGAATATAATTATTTCGAGGCAAAATATTTTGAATTTTTTCATCCTCAATTTCTACAAAATCACCAACCACAACTTTCTTTTGCTGTTTTTTTAAAACTTCTCTTAATTTACATTCAATTACATTATTTTCAAAATTTACGTAATAAAAATCCGAATGAATTTTTAGAACTTGTCCTTGTGTTATCATAAAATAATATTATCATGAACCCATTGTATGAACAAATTGTATTATTTTATTCAACTACATTGCTTTTGTTATAATCAAATCTTTAACCTTGTTTTTTAAATACGCCTTTTTTGCAACCGCAAATAGGACAAATGTAATCATCAGATTCTTTATCTAATTCACCAACATATTCAAATCCGCAAACAGAACATACATATATAGGTTTATTTGAAATATCTTCGTTTTCTTTTGGTGCATATTTATCAATTATAGCTTTTGTAACCTCACCGTGATGTTTTTCTTGAAGTGCAAATTCTTTCACTTGGGCAATACCTTCTTCATCAAGACCTAATGAAGCAAGTTGCTCTGCGAGTTTATTAATATTATCTTCTCCTTTGTATTCCGCTTTCGATAAGCCTCTTACCATTTGCCAAAACTCTTTTTCAGTGCTCGGATATCTACCATTTAACATTGCATAAAAAGCACCATGATTAGTTTCTTGATTACCAAGTTCTATTAATTCTTTTGCAGCTTCATCTAACCCAAACTTTTCTTTTGCAATTTTAGCTAAAGCATAATACATTGAACCTCCAACTGCTTCGCCTGCCGCTAACTGTGCAATTTGCTTTTCTAATTCAGTTCCTTTTGTTTTACCAAAATATTTCATCTTATTCTCCTTTTATTAATATTTACGCTTATTAAATTTATTTAAATAATCAACTTTACTATATTATTTTTGATAATAGTATAAACATTAGATTATATAATATTTTAATAAATTTGTTTCGCAAATTTTCTTCCCATATCATAAGCGGCTTGCAAATCTTTAGGAAATTGTTCTTCTCTGACTTTTGCCTTTTCTTTTTCATCAAACAAATCTATATCGTATTTTGAATAATCCACAAATTGATATGTATCACAAGAATATAAAACTTCAGAATATCCAAAAACATGATTTAAACTATTCACATTATCGTTCAATATAGTAAGATAATTATATTTTTCCATCAATTCTCTTGGGCAATTCATTGTAAAAATAACTCCAACAGGAATTGTTTTTGGTCTTAAACTTTTTAAATTACCTGTTTCTTTATCAACCAAATATGTATGAACAGGAAATAAAAGTCTCTCTAAAAAGCTTCTAAATTCACCTGTTGGATATGAAAAATAAACCGGAGAGCCAATAATAATAGCATCTGCTTGAATACATTTTTCTAAAATTGGTCGTAAATCATCCTTTATAGCACATACACAATTGGTAGTACTACCTTTTCGTTTACATGCAAAACAGCTTAAACAACCTTTATAATTTATGTCATAAAGATTAAAATATTCTGTTTCAAATCCTTCTGATTCTATACCCTTCTGAGCTTCTTTTAAAAGTTTTGCGGTATTAAAATTTTTTCTTGGACTACCATTTATTATTATAGCTTTCATTGCTGTCTCCTATATAAATGCAAATAAACATGTGCTTGGTGTTTTTTACTGGTAATGTAATATTGGTATGTTTACGAAATAAACTCTTTAAAATCCTTATGCAGTAATTACATTTTTTCTTCTGTATTATTTAATAGAAACCTCTTTCCGATAATATTCTATCATAAATACAAATATGTACTTCAAAAGTTCCGTTTCGTTTGGGTTCCGCAAAAAGTTCCGTTAAGGTTCCGTTTTGTAACAGAAAAAATAATTCTTTCCGGAACCTGTATTACTATTTTATACAAAAAGTCCGATGTTTGTCATTGGCTATTACCCTACGAAAATAAGACTTTACGGCGTATCAATATGAAAAATTTGACTTTTACCTGACTTAATTTAGACGGAAATCGGACATACCGGACTTTTCTGTAACCCTAAATTATAGCAAAGAACCTTTATGCTTAGGGGCTTTGAGCCAAGTTTCCCTTTTCTGTATTGTCCTGTTTCTTTACACAAACTAACCGTACAATTCAAAAAAATAAGCCGAAATACAGTAATAGCAATTATTAAAAGTCAATCAACCCGAAGAATACAACTAACCGTACAGTCCCTAAAAAGAGAATTTTAGTCAATGAGTTTAACACATAGTCTTACTCCTTCCGCCCCCCTAAACCACTACAGCGAGCGGATTTCAGAAAATAAAATAGTCAAACTGACAAAATCGTACTACTCGTCTAACTACAATAGCGGACTTTATAAAAATAAACCATCAAATTTTATGAACCGCACCAACTCGATAAATACAGTATCGGTTTTGAGAGAGGGAAGCAAGGACTTCGAAAAACGACAGTTTTTCAACAAAAAAAAATGGTGCCGCAACTCGGAATTGAACCAAGGACACAGGGATTTTCAGTCCGTGTTTTAATAAAACCCTCAAAAAGTGTCAACAAATTTCAACAAGAATATACTTGCTTTTCAGCGATTTTTATTTTATAATCTTTTTGAAAATTATTGAAATTTTTTGAAAAAGTAACCACAAAACAACCACAAAATAACCACAAAAATTTTTAAAGGAAACTGTTATGCATGATATTCAAAAAAGACAAAAGAAAAACGGAGAAGTATCTTATACTGCAAGAATTCGCGTAAAAGGTTATCCGACTATGACTGCTACATTTAAGAAAAAACAACAGGCACAAGTTTGGATCCAAGAAAACGAAAGTAAAATGAAATTAGGCAGACATATTCAGACATCAGAAGCAAAGAAACATACTTTATCCGAACTAATTGACAGATATATCGAAAACGAACTTCCAAAGCGCAAATCTGATATTAACAAGTTTAAAATGCAGCTTAATTGGTGGAAAAATAGAATAGGAAGTTATTATTTATCAAGATTAACACCTGCAGTATTAACAGAAACAAAAGAATTATTAGAAAAAGAACGTAGTTCAAAACCTCAAAAAGGCAGAACAACAAGAACACCTGCAACAGTAAACCGTTATTTATCAACACTATCTATTGTTTTAAGTTATGCTTGCAACGAATACGGCTGGTTAGACGAAAACCCTATGCACAAAGTAAGAAAAAACAAAGAAGTTGCAAACAAAGACAGATATCTTACTCCAGATGAAATAGAACGATTGTTGCATGCCTGCAAAAACTACGAATTAAAGACAGAAAACTATAACAACGAAATGTATTTGTTTGTTTTAATTGCACTTTCTACCGGGGCAAGATATTCAGAGATACATAATCTTAAATGGAAAGATATTGACTTCGAACACAAGCAATTTTATTTTCTAAACACTAAAAACAAAGAAAATAGAGGAGTGCCAATGACTGATAATGTATATCACGAATTAAAGCAATTCCAAAAAATTAGAAACATAAAAAGCGATTATCTATGGACCACTAAAGACGGCAAAAAATTAATTGATATGCGTGTACGTTTTTATAAGGTTTTAGAAATCGCAAATATAAAAAATTGCCGTTTTCACGATTTGCGCCACACAGTAGCAAGTCATATAGCTATGAATGGTGGTAGCTTGCTTGATATTGCACAAATAACAGGACACAAAACAATGCAAATGGTTAAAAGATATTCACACCTAACACAAAAACACACAGCAGAATTACTGCAAAGCACTACTGATATTATGTTAAAACGCACTAACAAGAATAATGGGTAAATACAGGCATGAAACAAGAACAGTTAGATTTAATTTTTAAATTAAAAAAATATATTATTGATATTATAAATGCTGATAATAAGACTTTTTATTTATTATATTCAGAAATTAGACTATTTTTACACTCAGACAAAGTTATCTCATATGTTCTTCATGATTGTGTAAATAACTATATAAATCAATTGTATGATTTAAATTATAAGAAATATCTTAACTCGTCAATTTTGTCAGTTAATTTACTAAATAAGTATTTGGAAAAATATTTAACCGAAAAATTAAACACTTTTGATGAAGTAATTGAAGTTCCATTTAAATATTTTATTCATCCAATTTTTGCAAAATTAAGTAAATTTGTACTAGGAATAGACTATTCAGGACAGTTAGAAAACTTTGGAAATAGTGGATTATTTTTTTATTATTATTTACTTTTAGATTTATTATCTAAACAAGTAAAAAAGAAAAATTTATTTATATTCAAAAGAAGATATGAATACATACAAGATTTGTCTCTTGATAAAAATTGGATATTTGAAGAATTTTATATCTTTGAATTATATCCCGGTTTTGATTATATTCATAAAGGACAAAATTTATCTTTTTTATTAAAGATTGTAGTAATAAGTGTACTGAATTACATTGTAAGCTTTATAAAAGAGGGTTATTATAAAGAATTTTCAAATAAGCAAAAAGACGAGTTTGTTGATATTTCACAAAAAGGAAACAAAATATCAGAAAAATTAAGAGAAATACTACTTCAAAGAATTACACCAGCACAAATTGAGGTTATAAATTTAACCAAAAAAGGTTACACTGAAAAGGAAATTGCGAAAGAATTAAGCATAACAGAAAACGCAGTAAAAAAAAGAAAAGAACTTATAGCAAAAACATATAATGATGTTTATAACAATTATGAGGCTAAAATAAAACCAAAAGAAATAATAAGAAGGATAGAAATATAAAAATTATACTTTTTTATATTTTTTATACTAAAATTATACTTTTTTTATACTAAAAGTGCCTATACAGTTGTTAAATTCCAAACTAAAATATATATAACTTGAAAAGATACAAAACCATTTAGAAAGGAATTTTAACATGCCAGCAACAACAAAGAAAACATCAGAAAATCGTACAACAAGAGAAACAAATCAAGAACTTATTCCATTAACAAAATGGAATGATTACTATGATTATCCGACAGTAGGAACTTTAAGACAATTAGTATATTTTGAAGCAACAAACGGATTTAGCAAAGTTATCCGCAGAATAGGCAGCAGAATTTATTTAAAAGTATCTGCATTTTTTGAATGGGTAGAAGAAACAAACAGAATAAGCGCAAAGTAAAAGCCTAACATACTTCTTGAGGTATATTAGGCTAAAGAAAACTGTTACCCTTAATATACCTTAAATTTGTACTTTTTGCAATATTTTTATTTTTACAAGGATAAGGGGATTTGAAAATGATTGAAGAAAACCTGCAAAATGGTTATGTTAAAATATATCGTTCAATGCTTAATTGGGAATGGTTTAAGGATATAAACACTACGCATTTATTTATATATTGCCTTATAAAGGCAAATTTTAAAGAGAAAAATTATCAAGGTATTAAAATAAATCGTGGTCAATTTATGACAAGTTACGACAAAATGTGCGCAGAGACAGGACTTTCAAAATCTAAGATAAGAACGGCAATAAAACACCTAATTTTAACACAAGAATTGACACAAACTTCGCACAAGCAATATTCAATAATAACGGTAAATAACTATAATGATTATCAAAAAGATAGCATAAATTTTAGCACACCGTTGACATACCAATCGCACACCTTTGACACACCGTTGACATCTACTAATAATGAAAAGAATGATAATAAAGAAAAGAATGAAAAGAATACTTATTTATATAACGAAAAAACAAAAATTGATCCTTATATAAATCCTATTAAAAATTATTTTATTCAAGAATATCAAAAAATATTCAATAACAAAGCAAGATTATCAAATCAAATGAGTCATAGATTAATTGAATTATCTTCTGAAATAGAAGATTTTAAAGAAACTATTCCAGCTGTTTTAAAAAAATTAAAAAATATTAGATTCAAATACAATGATAATACAATACATAAAGCAAGTTTATCCTGGCTATTAAAAGAAGATAATTATTTCAAAGTGCTTGATGGACAATTTGATAAGCAACAGAGCGATTTTGATAAGTATCTTGAAGATAGAAAAAGTAATAATAAACAAAATAACGACATAGACGAATTACCACCATATTGCCCAAATTAATTAAAAAAATTTATTTGATGAAAGGAAACTTATGTATATTGAAAGTTATACAAGAATAGATTTTATAAAGGATATGTTTGATTTTTTCAAAGTAAATCAAGAAATTAGGACGTCTGAATTTAAAATATATGATGAAGCATTAACAACACAGGAAAATATTGATTGGTATAATTTTAAAAAATACATTATTAAAAAAGTTCAATATAGAAATAATATGCCTGCACCTGCTTATTTTTTAGATTTATTTTCTAAGTTTATAATACTTCCTAAAGGGATTACAGGAGATAAAATAAAATTTACACTAAAAGGTATTAAAAATTATAATGAATTAGAGTTTACAGAAGTATCTTGGGCAAAAAAATCTATTAATGACATAAAAAATGAATACAAAAATGATATTATAAACATTCAAAGAATAAAAAAAGATTATTAAAGTACAGGCATGTAAACATTAATAAACACTAAAACATGATAAATAAGTTAAAAGCCCTATGATATGTAGGGCTTTTTTAATTGGGTCGCAAATTTTTATATGCAAAATTAATCAATATGTTATTATAAATTTTGTATATGATTAAATTATGGACCAAAGAAGCTATTAAGTGTTATTTAAGAAAACAAAACTGTCAAGGTTGTTTCTTCGAAGATTTTTTTAGTGCAGATGATTTAAAATGCGAAATGTGTAATACCGTAAAGTATTTGCTAAAAGAAATTGGCAAACCCACACAAAAACAAATAAAAAACATAGAATACGATGAAGTAGAAGAAAAAAGGATTTTAAAAGAAAGTAAACCATTTAGAAAACATTTAAAACATTTAGCAAAAAAGGCTGATGAAAAACGAAGTGATAATCTAAAATTATTTATCAATAAACAATTAAAAAAGCAATGCCTTTGAAAATGATTTAAAGTATGTTACCAATAAAAGTGTTATGCTGCAGGCATGTAAAATAGAGTTGCGCACATTGCATACATTGCGCAAACCATCACCCTGTGCGAATTGTAAGTTATTTTGTTTCATAGGTACTGTAAATTTTCATTCTCCGGAGTGGGTCTGGTGATCCCCCAAATTATCAAATTTTTCTCAAAAAATTTTTACCCATTTCGTTTCGTTTCTGCTTATAAAATATTGCTCAACGTCAGATTAAATAATGTGCATATTTGAAAGAAAAAGCAATAAAAAAAGAAGCCGTTATTTTAACGACTTCTGCAAAAATTAACCACTTAACGGAGGATATCCGTTATCATAATTATTTATCGTTTTCTTTTGTTTGTCAATCAATTATCATGCCTGCGTAGCTGCAAAAGATGGACTAACTTGTATGTTTTTTATAAAAAATTTATAAATAATTCTCATTTAAAAACCTTTTAATTTATGTTATATAGAGAATATGTTAAATTTAATTTTTATTTTATCTTTAGCAATTATTATTCTTATTAGTGTTATTGAGAAATTTAATTTTGAACTTGGAATTAACGGCAATAACTATGTTGTTGTTATTCCAAAAGATAACTGTAATAAGACACATTCTTGCTTATATCTTAAAGTTGATTATGAAAAATTAACTTTATCAGAGGATATGCGCTTTAATAATAAAGTTTTTGAAAAATGTTTTGATGAAATACAAAAAATACAACTTGATAAAAATATGCTTTATATTGATTTAAACGAAACTTCACAGTTTAAATTTGAAGTGCCAAAACTTAATTTAAAAATGCTTGAAAGAATATTACTTCAACTTCAAGAATATAAAAATGGTTTAGCAGCATAAAATATCATGCCGGTATTTTTAAAAATTATTTTAACACCCTTGCGCATTGAATAGTTTATAGAATAAAATGGAAAAAGAATGAGGAGTATTTAACTTGGCTATATATTGTTGCGGACGTTATAATTTATCTAATGAAAGATTAGAATTACCGATAAATGACAAATACAAAGATCGCATTTTAGAAATATGTACTTGTCCGGTATGCAATAAAGTAAAAGCAATATTAACGCAAACACGAATAATAGATAACAAAATTGTAGAATGGCGCCCCAAAAAAGGTAAAACAACAAATTTCATAAACAAATACAGAGCCGAAGCCTTAAGAGATTTAAACAAGGTTAATTATCCAAAGGGGAAATATAATCATAATTGGATTTATGCAGACGGACAAAAGAAAATAGCAAAAGACTTTAACGGACACAAAAAATTTTCTATAAAATCAGAAATTGATATTTTATAGTGCAAGAGGTTCTATATTATCAAGATTTACAGTTTGTTTCGCATGCCAGAGGTCATACGCAAGTTGTTCTCTCAACCAAACTTCAGGAGATGTATTAAAGCACTTTGCTAATTTTAATGCAACTTCAACAGATATAGGAACTTTACCATTAACAATGTTTGATAAATGCTTACGACTAACACCTGTTCTTAAAGCAAGTGCAGCAATGGACATTTTTAATTCATCAAGATAAAGTATTTTTAATGTTTTTCCGGGATGTGGTGGGTTGAACATTTCCATAATAAAAACTCCTTTTAGTGATAGTCTTGATAATCTACAATGTAAACATCTTTTGTATTTTCGTCATATTCAAATGTTATTCTCCAATTAGCTTGGACAGTTACTGCCCATTGACCTTTTAGATCTCCTTTTAATTGGTGTAAATTTGAACCCGGAAAGTTTATATCTTGTATATTCTGCATACAGTTTAGACGATTTAATATAACTTCTAATTTGTCTTTATGTATTGCTTGAATACCTTTTAATGATCCTGAAAGAAAAAACTTTTCAAGTCCTTTATGTTTGAATGACTTAATCATACTACTATTATAACCTAACTGGTTACACTTGTCAATCTAAAGAAGTTGAAATTTTAATTATTGCTTTTTTATCCACTCTATTTTGTAACCAAGTAAATCTGCTATGTGATATAGTTCTATACAATCAAACGAGCCTCTTTTTAATCTTTGAGATACATTTGAATGTGATGTTCCTAACATTTTTGCTAACTTTGTAAGATTTAATCCATTTTCAGCTAATTTACCTTTAATAAAATATTCAAATTCTATGTTATTCATTGATAATATACTCCTGTTTGATGACATTATATAACTATATAATAACAATTTCAATCATATAATTATAAACATTTGTAAATAAATTAAACTCAACACTTTACAACTAAATTAAATAATTATATTATATTATCAAATAGTTTAAAATATTATTAAATAATGTAAATCATTATTAATTAATTACAATAGAATACGAAAGGAGATAAAAATGTTAAACAAAGTATTTGATGCTGATGCAATTTATACAGACAAAAGTAAAGAAATGAGTATTATTAGAGAAAATTTGGAAGAGATTTGGAGCTTGTCTAATCTTGATAATATACCTTATGATTTAGAGAATGTAAGTGCGACCTTAAATAACACTCAACTTCTTTTTAGTGATGTTATTGGGAAATTAGAGAAAATAAAACCTGAAGAAATAAATAGATGTCAGGGTTTGTTATATACTCTAAATGAAGTCTTAAAAACTTGTATTATTGATATAGACTTAATTACAACTAATCTGGGTAATAAAATTAACGAATTAAATAAAACTAATAAAAATAAAGAAAGATAAATTGCTGGCATGAAATTAACAAGTCAAAATTTAGTAAGGATACTTCACGCATTAACAATTCAATACGGCAATGATTTAGCAAATGAGATATTTACAAATGCAGTAGAAGATATTATAAACAATTATTTAAAATTTCAGATAATATATCCGGTAGAAAATGATACTTTAAAAGCAAAATAAAATATTAAAAATGCGCAAGAAATAAAGGGGTAATTTTAAGAGTTTACCCCTTTTGATATATAAAACATCATCTTTGAAATTTCACATGGCTTAAAATCGATTTAAAAGCGAATTGTTTCATGCCTGCAGATAAAAAAATATAAAAGATACTATAAAGAAAATTTGATTATATTTATTGAGATTTTTTGAAAAAGTAACCACAAAATAACCACATTTTTAAGAAATTCGCTAAAACAAAAAATAAAGGACAAGGTTTAAAATCATTGTCCTTATTATCTTTTAGAATGGTGCCGCAACTCGGAATTGAACCAAGGACACAGGGATTTTCAGTCCCTTGCTCTACCAACTGAGCTATTGCGGCACACATCATATTTATTTTTTTTCTTTACCGTTGCCAGAGCAAGTATTAACTTTATCTAACTTCGGTTCCGCTTCGCTCACCTAGACTGAGCTATGCGGCACACATCATATTTATTTTTTTCTTTACCGTTGCCAAAGCAAGTATTAACTTTATCTGACTTCGGTTACTGTCCTAATTTTACTTGCTAATTTTTTTCAGTCAAGCTTATTTATTGAGGTGCTAAAAATAATGTTACGTTTCTACCTTCCATTTGTGGTTGTTTTTCTATTTGAATAGGTTCATTTTTCAAATCTTCCACAAATCTATTTGCCAGGTCAAATGCCAATTGAGAATGCTGCATTTCTCTTCCTCTCAGCATTACAACTATTTTCACTTTATTACCTTGTGATATAAATTTTTTAATATTATTTATTCTTACTTGATAATCATGGGTATCAATTTTATATCTGATTTTTATTTCTTTAACATCTACAGTATGTTGTTTTTTCTTTGCTTCTTTGGCTCTTTTTTCAATTTCATATTTATATTTACCAAAGTCCATGATTTTTGCAACAGGTGGTTCTTGGTTAGGATTAATCAAGACCAAGTCCAACTCTGCATCATCTGCCATACTCAACGCTTCTGATGTCGGAATTATTCCTTTATTTTCTCCATCCTGTGTTATTAATCTTACTTCTCTTGCTCTTATATCATCATTCATTATGATTTTATCTTTTTTATCGTTAGCTATGGCTCTTTCTCCTTATTTTTATCTTAACCATTTTATAATACCACAGGTTTAAAGGTTTCAATCTTTTTGTTACGTTTTTCTTGTTACATATTTTAAAATAATATATTTTTATGTTTATAAGATATTTTTTAATACATTCAAATTCAAGAATAAAACTAATTTATTTCCCATTTTCCGCAAGTTCCGCCCCAGCGTGCAATAATATTACCTTTAATGTCTTTTATTCGTTTTACATGTTGAACTTCTTGTTCACCTTCTACTATCGTTACAATTTCACAATTATTTGAACAACCGGGACAGTCGCAGGTTATAGATGTGAAGTGCATATCTCCGACTTCCCAACCTCTAAATGTGGTTTCTTTATTTGTATATTGGTGATTTTCCATTGCAAGAAGGGCTGCTCCTATTGCACCCATTGTTTGGTGATGGTCAGGAACTATTATTTCTGTTTTTAAGATATCTTCAAATGCTTTTACCATACCTTTGTTTGTAGCAACTCCACCTTGAAATGATATTGCAGGAAGCAATTCTTTACCTAACGCTAAATTTGCAAGATAATTTCTTACAAGAGCTTGGCACAATCCATATAATAAATCTTCAACCGGATAACCTAATTGTTGTTTATGAATTAAATCACTTTCGGCAAATACACCACATCTACCGGCAATACGAGCCGGATTTGTTGATTGTAAAGCAGTATCTCCAAATTCTTCAATAGGAACATTTAATCTCTGTGCCTGATGATCTAAAAAACTTCCTGTACCTGCCGCACAGACAGTATTCATTGCAAAATCAGTTACAATACCATCTCTCAATATAATTATTTTACTATCTTGTCCGCCTATTTCTAATATCGTTTGAACGTTAGGAATATTTGTACTTGCAGCAACAGCATGAGCCGTTATTTCGTTTTTTACTATATCAGCTCCCACCAACGCACCGGCAAGATTTCTTCCTGAACCGGTCGTTCCAACACCTTTTATATCGTATTCTTGCGTAGCTTGAGCCTTAATTTGGTTTAACCCGTTTTGCACTGCCATTACAGGCTTACCGGCTGTTCTTAGCATGTATGAATCCACGTACTTGCCATTTTCATCTACTAATGCCAACTTTGTTGTTACCGAACCAACATCTATTCCTAAATATACTGTTAAACTCATTTAATACTTCCTTTTTTTAAATAAATAATAACATAAAAAATTAGGTAATCATAATCATTATTAAATATTATTTAATCTAACTTAATTTGTTTGAATTTTCACTAAATTTATAATCTACAGCAAATATCTGCTCTTACACTAATATTTATAATGATGTATAGTTGCAAAATTTATCACAGATATAAAGTTTAATCATATAAAAAACAAGAAACGTCATGAGTATCTGAAATTTTTATAATTTCAGGATATGCATCTTTACATTTTTGCATACATTGTGAACATCTGGAAGCAAAAGGACAACCAGTATATTTTTTTGTATTATCAGGCAATTCTCCAACTGACAAATAATCTTTATATATTGGACCATTTAATTTTGGAACGGAATTTAAAAGCATTTTTGTATATGGATGTTTAGGATTATTAAAAATTTCCTCTGAACTACCTATTTCTACTATTTTTCCCAAATACATAACAGCAATTCTATCTGCTATATATCTTATAACGTTTAAATCATGCGAAATAAACATCATTGTTAAATTATATTGTTTTTTCAAAGCTATCAACAAATTAATTATTTGTGCCTGAATACTAACATCCAAAGCACTTACCGGTTCATCCGCAATAACAAATTCAGGTCTTAAAATTAAAGCCCTCGCTATAGCTATTCTTTGTCTTTGTCCACCTGAAAACTCATGAGGATATTTACTCATAGAGTCTTCATCCAATCCTGTTTGAATTAAGATATCTAATACAATATCCTTAATTTCATCATTTGACATTTCTTTTATCATTTTTAAATCAGGAGAGAAATTTCTTAAATTTGAATGCACCATTAATGGCTCTTTTACTATATCAAATACAGTCATTTTAGGATCTAAGCTTGAATAAGGATTTTGAAAAACCATACTCACATTTTGGTAATATCCTTTTTGAAATTTAGAATTCATTTTAAAAATATCTCTATATTTATAAAAGATTTCTCCGCATTTTGGTTTTGTCAAATTAAAAAAAGTTTTAGCAAGCGTAGATTTACCACATCCTGATTCTCCTGCTACTGCTAGTATTTCACCCTTTTTTATATTAAAAGTTACACCATTTACGGCATAGACTCTTTTAGCAGGTTTAAAGACTTCTTTTTTCAACTCATATTCTACATATAAATTATTAACTTCTACCAAATTACTCATACGACTATTATAAAATAATCTTAAAATAATTACTACTAATCAATTAATTATATTCATATACTACATGATAAAACATATTAATGATGATTTGACGAAACTCCTTAATTGCAATATCATAAACATATTATGACAAACGCAAAAGATATTATAAAACAAGCTGAAAAAGATTTAGCTAAGTATTTTGAACAAATAGATGAAATAAGAGATTTTAATCAAGAAAAAGTATTAAAAGCATTTGTAGACAATCATGTTGCACCTGAACATTTTTATACAGTTTCAGGATACGGACATGACGATTTAGGAAGAGATGTTTTAGACAAAGTTTACGCACAGATTTTTAAAGCTGAAAAAGCTATCGTAAGAACACATTTTGTAACAGGTACACACACGCTTGCATGTGTACTTTTTGGAAATCTTCATTACGGAGATAAACTTGTTGCAGCTACAGGAACACCTTATGACACAATGCGTCAGGTTATCGGGCTTACAGGTAATAAACTTACAAAGAAAAATTCTCTTATTGGCAATGGCATCATTTATGACGAAGTACCATTATTAAACGATGATGATATTGATTTTAAAACTCTTGAACAAAAAGTTGATAATAATACAAAGATGGTTTTAATTCAGCGTTCAAGAGGGTATGATACAAGAAAATCTTTAACCATAGAGGTAATTGAAAAAATTTGCAAAATCGTAAAAAATAAAAATCCAAATTGTATTTGTTTTGTAGACAATTGCTATGGAGAATTTGCACAAACAAAAGAACCCATAGAAGTTGGTGCAGATATTATTGGCGGATCATTAATAAAAAATCCGGGAGGAGGACTTGTTGAATGCGGCGGATATATTGCAGGAAAAGAAGAGCTTGTTGAGGCTTCTGCCATAAGACTAACTGCTCCGGGTGTTGGTTCTGAATCAGGAGCAATGCTTAATCAACACAGATTAATTTTTCAAGGTTTATTCATGGCACCCTCTATTGTTGCTGATGTTATAAAAGGTATGATTCTTGCTTCTAAAATATTTGAAGATATGGGATTTATTTCTTCTCCAAAATTTGATGCAAAAAGAACTGATATTATTCAAATAATAACATTTAACAAACCTGAACCTCTAATTGAATTTTGTAAAACAATTCAATCTTTATCTCCTGTGAATGGTTACGTAACACCGGTTCCTGAACTTATACCGGGATATGTTGATGAAGTAATCATGGCAGGCGGAACTTTTATCGAAGGTTCAACAATAGAGCTTTCTGCAGATGGTCCAATAAGAGAACCTTATGCAGTATATATGCAAGGCGGACTAAATTATGCACACATTAAACTTTGCTTAAAAGGTATTTTAGAAAAATTTAAGGAGCTATAAATGAAAAAATTTATTTTGGTTATATTTTCAATAATTGCTATTTTAGGAATACCGGTATTGGCTGAAACATGCACCATGGTAAGAGCAAGTCATATTTTGGTAAAAACCAAAGAAGAAGCGGAACAATTGGAATTTTATTTAAAGAAAGGTGCAAGTTTTGAAGCTTTAGCTCAAAGATATTCGTTATGCCCATCTGGCAGACAAGGCGGAGATTTAAACTTTTTTTCAAGAGGACAAATGGTAAAACCTTTTGAAGAAAAAGCTTTTTCAATGAAAACAGGTGAAATTTCAGAACCTGTAAAAACTCAATTTGGATGGCACATTATAAAAGTTACAAACAAAATCTGCGAATTTTAATAAAAATTCTTCATGTTAACAACTTTTTATTAATATTTACCAACTGGTTATTGAAATAATAATATTATTTCATATTTCAACTTAAATCTTAAAAGTTTTTATCAAAACGTAAAATGCAAATATTACAAATCATTGAACATATAGTCATTGTCCTCTCTCAATCGAGGCTTTGTAGGAGTAAAATCATAATCTATTTGAGGTTCTTCTTTTATCATAATTACATCAACTTCTCTTGGTTGATTTAATTTCAAATCTTTTAAATTTTCTGTTGCATCCTGAAGCTTTTGTTTAGCCTTTTCTGCTTGTTTTTGAGCCTTTTGAGCCTGTTTTTCAGCTTTTTTCAATTGACGTTTTTGTTTAGCTTCAAGTCGTTTTGCTTTCAATTTAGATTTTTGATTTTTTATACCGGTCTTAGTTTTATTATAAACCTTACTTACGCCGCGTTTAGTTGCTCTGCCAGCTCTTGCACCATAGCGTTTTGTACCTCTACCGGCTATCACAGCACCTCTTTGAGCATTTAATTTTGCACTGTCGACAACAAGAGGATTTGTTTTAACAATTTCAGGATGTTTAAAGTAATTACTGTACTCATCAACATTATATGCAATAAATTGCATTTCTTGAATAATTTGAGGAGCTAAATACATTCTCGAATGACGTTTTATCCACTCCATTTGTTCGGTTTGAGGTTGAAAATTTGTAGCAATAATACGATTTTCTCTCGATGAAATTAATTTTTGATAATTATTTTGCCAAACTATTGTTTGCTTATTTGGATCAATTAAATAAACTTGAGTTGACAATCTAATTGCAGGATCAACAACAGCTGCTCCGGGTATATTTAAAAAATCCCAAACAGTTCTTCTTAAAAAATAATTTTGTACATCCATATTAGATGTTATCAGCATTATCCAATTTGCACCAAATCTGGTATTTATTTGCTTTAAGGACATATAATCCACATTATAAGTATTTTTAAATTCAAACATAGTTTTTTGAACAAAACGTTTAAACTTATCCTCTTTGTTGACAACTTGTTTTATATAACTTATAGTCGGTGCATTAAATCCTTGGATGTTATTTAAATAATTTATAACATCATTAGAAATTAAATCAGCGGCTTCAGCATAAATAAAAGTATCTTGTTCTTTTTTTGCTAAAGTATCAGGTAATACCAAGACTTTAATATCTTTAGCATAAGAAAAACACTGTTGTGAAAATATGAATAAAATTAATAAAAATACTTTTATAATAATTTTCATGATATAATTATAGCACATTAATCCACAATTCAAAAAACATTAAAAGGAGTTAATATATGACATACGAAGATTTAATGGAAAAAGCAAAAGAAGCAAGTAAAAACTCATACAGTCCATACTCAAAATTTCCTGTTGGAGCGTGTTTACTTGCCTCAAGCGGAAAAACATATATAGGAACTAACGTTGAAAATTCAAGTTACGGAGCAACAATTTGTGCGGAAAGAAGTGCAATAGTAAACGCAGTTGTTAACGGGGAAAGAGAAATAGAAGCAATTGCAATTTATGGACAAAAGATGAAAATGTGTGCACCATGCGGACCTTGCAGACAGGTTATTGCCGAATTTAAATCTAAAACTAACGGCACAAAAGTTATTCTTGAAGGCGAGGATAATACGCTAAAAGTTTTTGATATTGACGAATTATTGCCATTAGGTTTTGAATTATAGTTTATAAATATAAATGGGATTCAATTTGATAAAATGTACATAATTGAGTTTATAGTGAACTACTGGAAGAAAAAATATCATACAGAACCCAAACGAGAACTGCCTCAATTAGAAAATCAACCATATCCCGTATATGATTACAGCACAGATGAATATGAAAAATGCGAGCATATATTTATGCCTGTTGACAGTACCGGAGAAATATTAGCGTGTACGAAATGCGGATTTGTTAAAAAGAAAACTGAAATAAAAATACAGGAAAAGAAACGTAATCCATTTGAAATATAAAATAAATAAGGAAAAGTTATGGAAAAGCAAATAGAAATAAGAGTAAACAAGGCAATTGAAAATTATAAAAGCGGAATGAATTGTGCACAATCAGTTGTAATGGCGTATGCAGACATGTTTGGCGTTGATGAGAAAACAATGTTTATGGTATCGGAAGGATTTGGTGCAGGAATGGGCATGAGATCTGTTTGTGGTGCTGTAACAGGAATGTTTATGCTCTTAGGATTAAAAAACAGCAGCGGAAACCCTGAAATTATTACAAAAGCACAAACACTTAAACTGGTTGGAGAAGCTGCACAAAAATTTAAAAATGAAAATGGGACAATAATTTGTGCAGAATTAAAAAGTAATGACAATTCAACAGGAAAACCTGTTAATTGTATGAAATGTATAGAAGATGCATGTAAAATTTTTGAAGAAACTTTATCTGAGTAAAATTATTTAAAATATCATTTTATTTAATTTGAAAAGTACATTTTGAACAATGTGCTTTAGGTTCTCTGCATAAATTATCTTCTAAATCATACATTTCTTCAATTTTAACAACAAGAGGCTTTCCGCATTTTGGACAATTAATTTCTGTTTCTCCATCCAAAATTTGTTCTTTTATCCAATGTTCTGTTTCAAAACTTATTGTATCCGGAGCAAAAACTTTTTCATAAAGTTTTATTTCTTTTGGGGAACATTTCAATCCTTTAGCAAGATTTTGGCGAACAGTTACAGGTAAAAACAGTTCTTGTGAAGATTCTATTCTTTCTAACAAATCTTCTGACAGATTACATTTTTTCGCAAGTGCGGAAATTGTTAATCCTGTTTTTTCTCTTTTTTCTCTTATAAATTCAGATAAGCTTTTCATATTTTTATTATATGCTAAAATATTTCGTATGAAAAAGATTTTATTTACTTTAACTATAATGTTTACATTGCAAAATATATGTTTTGCATCAATTCCTGTTGATTTTATATATATTAACGGTTCTAACAATAACAATGAGAAAATGCATCAATGGTTTTTAAACGGAATTAAGAAATTTCATCCGGTATTAAAAACTCAAATTGAACAAAATGAATATACATATAAACACATGTTAAATAACGGCGAATATGAAATAGAACCGGAACCTTCAAATTATTTTTGGGGATATAAAAGTCAAACTGATTTAATGTTCATGAGAGAAAAAGCTAATTTGTTACGTTCAATAAGTCCATGGGTTGCATTTTTCGTAAGAAACACAATAGCTGATATAATGCATGATGCGATATGGGTGCAAAAAACGCATAACATGATTCCAATTCTTCAGGAATTAGATGCACAAATAAAAGCTGATTTAAAACAGGGTAAAAAAGTTGTATTACTTGGCTATTCTGCAGGTACATTCATAACAATGGAATATATATACAGCAAAGCTCCTTATATAAATATTAGTAATTGGTTTGAGAATAAAAATATAGACGCAGATTTAAAAAAATTCATGAAAGAAAATCCTAAGAAAAATACATGTTTAATGGCTTTTATAGGTTCAAATATAACTACAGCAGACCCGTTGGGGCATATAAAAATAAATAATAATAAAACAGAATTTATAAACGCGTACAAAGAAATGGACGATTTTACAGATAAATACTGTGTTCCTGAAAATTCTGTAATTGGAATTATAAATTACGCAAGCCCAATACCTTTATTTTATTCTGATATGGCAGATAAAAATCTTGATACGGCACAATTTTATAGATTAATGTATAAATATTTAATAGAACATGACTTCTTTATCTTAACAGCGAATTACGCAGATGATCCTTTAGGCTTTCCTAATGGAGCAAATCGTACAAATGATGATGTAAAATCTTTTGCAAATTTAGAGTTTGACAGCGAAGAAGGATTTATTTATGATTATTCGAAAAAAACGAGTGGAAGAACTTTTGCCAGAGCTCATACATCTTATTGGAATACAAAAAAACGTTTTGCTAAAGCTATTGTAAAGGGTTACACAGAAGGTCATAAATATCAATATGATCCTGATACAGTTACTAAACGATATAAAAAATTACAAAAACTGCAAAGTAAAAATAATAAAAATAAATAAATTTTTAGGGTTTATTGATTATCAATCACAGCATAACAATCATAAAATTTTGTACAAGCAAAATCAACAATGTTATTTAAATAAAGTTCACGTTTATATTTTTCTATATTTTTTTCAACAAAGAAAAGTACAAAATTTTTATATAAAAAGTCTTTATTTGGTATTTTTTCTACAAATACCACTTTTTGATTATCATTAGTATTTAAAATTATAGTTTGAAAAGATAATTGATAATCTTTAAATACAATAGGTAAATTTGCTTTATTATTAAACACAAAATTATTATGGTCATGCACATAAAATAAAAATGGTCTTATTGTATCAAAATTATTAAATCTTACATTTGGAATAAGAATTAATAACATCGTTATTGAACAAAAAATAATAGTGTGTTTAAAATTAAATTTCTGTAAAATGTAAACAAAGCCAAAAGTTAATAAAGATGATGCAGGAAAGAAATATCTTACACCATAAACCGGTGAAATTAATAACACAATAAAACTCCATATCAATGAACAAGTAAATATTATTAATATTAACAAATTGAAATTATTTTCCTGCGTAGACTTTTTTGAAAATAAAAATAAAACCAACACATATAGCATCAAAATAGGATAAAATACAGTTTTTTGCATCAAGTCAAAAGCTGCAAATAATTCTCTTTCAAAAATATTAAAGTTTAAAAAAGTATCATTTGAGGCCTTAACAAATTCCGGAGACATATTTAAATAATTTCTGTCAACAATAAGAACAAACATCATTGATAAGAAGATAATTGAACAAATTTTAAGAATATTGAAACGATTAAATTTAATATTTTTTTGAGCAAAAAATATTAAAACTATAAAAAGAATTAACGTATAAATAATAGAGTAATACCCTGTAAGTAAATAAAAAGCAAGAGCCAACGAATAAATAATTATATTTTTTCTATTCAAAATATCCCAATTTTTGTTTTCATTAATCCATAGATAAACTTTGCAAAAAATATAAGTAACCAATAACATTCCAACAGTTTGCAACTGATACATTCTTGGAAATACTGTACATGAAACAGATGCAGTACTTATAAAAGATAAAAATAATGCGTATGGAATATATTTTTTTTCTTCAACTATAAGTTGCAGTAATTTAAACATAATAAAAAAAGTTATAGAAAATAATAATATATTAAAGGAGCAACCATAAAGTTTTATTGTATCTATCCCGACATTATCTAACTTAAAAGCCCAAACTCTTAAAAGCATGTAATAAAAATTAGAATGCCCTCCATCATAATCATTTAAATATAAAGATTTTAAATCTTTTATAAGAGATTTAAAATCACCGCCATTATTAAACAATAACGTTCTTATTTCTTTTGTTGTATATTCATAATTTGTCTTAAAATTAAAAATTGAGCAGTTAGATGTTTTAAAAAGTTTACCTTCATATAAGGTATTTGGAGAAATAATAGAAAAACTTACAGGTTCATCAACAAAGACATAATCCTTTTGACAAATCCAAAAAATTCTGATTGAAAATGTAAAAATAAAAACAACTATTATCGGTAAATACTTTTTTAAATTATCCAAACTGAACCTCTAATTATTTTCAACTATAACATAGCAGTCATTAAATTTTGTACAACCTCTTGATACAATATTTAATTTGCGAATACCTTCCTGATATTTTTCAATATTATCTTTTTTAAAAAATAAAACATATTCATTGTATTTAAAATCTTTACTTGGAATTTCATCGGTAAATAATATTTTTTGATTATCATTGGAATAAATAACAAAAGAGGAAATTGTATGCTGATAATCTTTAAAAACAATAGGTAAATTTGCTTTATTATTAAACACGAAATTATTATGGTCATGCACATAAAATAAAAATGGTCTTATTGTATCAAAATTATTAAACTTAACGTTAGGCAAAATAATTCCTAAAAAATATATAAAACAGAGTATAACGGCATATTTAAAATCAAATTTCATAATAAAATATAGAATTATTAAGCTCAAAACAGGAACAGCAGGCAGAAAATATCTTATGTCAAAATACGGAGCGAACATTAAAGCAATAATACTCCAAATCAGAGCAAGACTTGATAATAATAAAATCAAATTATTATTAACATCTTTAAATTTAACAAACATGATAAGAAATAATCCGTATATTAAAACAACAAAATAAAATAAAGTTTTTTGTAAAATATCAAAACACGTATAAATATTTTTTTCCAATAACTCAAAAGACGTAAACGGATATAACAAAGAACCTGTATAATCAGGAGTTTCTCCAATATAATGTATGTCGGCAATAAATGTGAAAATAATCGACATTAAAATAATACTCGAAATTTGTCCGAAAAATTTTCTGCTAAAACTAATGTTTTTAATAATAACGATTAATAATGAAATTAACAGTAACAATGCATAAACTAAAGAAAAATACCCCGTTAAAAAGGAAAAAGAAAAAGCTGTGGAATAAATAATAATGTTTTTTTGTGAAAGAATATCCAAATTTTTATTTTCAATAATCCATAAGTAAATTTTTGAAAAAATATAAGACTCAATAATAAAACCCAGCCCTTGAAGTTGATACTCCATAAATAAAAGGGTATTCGAAACGGCTGAGGACGAAATAAATGCTAAAAACAAACCTGTATAAACAAATTTCTCATCTCTGACAGTCAATTGTAAAAGTTTAAACATGACAAAGAAAGAAATTATAAATATTAACAAATTAAAAGTGAAACCGTAAAGAATAAGAGAATTTACAGATATATCTTTAAGATTAAAAGTCCAAATTCTGAACATAATATAAAATAAGTTTGGATGTCCCGAATCATAATCATATAAATACATCATCTTTAAATCTCGTTTTAAAGAATTAAAAGTTCCGCCATTGTAGAACATTAAAGATTTTAATTCCTTTGCGGAATATTCATAATTATGTTTAAAATTGAAGATTTCCCAGCTTTTTTTAAATAACGTTCCGTCCTGCAAAGAAGATGGAGAACTAACAACAAAAGATACGGTATCATCAACTAATAAATAATCTTTTTGTAATACCCAAAAAATTCTCAATGAAAAAGTAAGAATAAAAATCAAAACAACAGGTAATAACTTTTTAATATTTTCCATAGACTAAATCTAACATAAAAAAAAATATTGCCCAAATGAAAATTTTAGTATACCATAACCATATGAAAAGCCCAATTTTAGCAATAATTTTACCTTGTTATAACGAAGAAAAAATTATTAATACTGCATATCAAAAATTAACAGAAATTTTAAATAAATTAAAAGAAAAAAATAAAATTTCAAAAAATAGCTATATATCTATCATAGATGACGGCAGCACTGATAGCAGTTGGGAACTTATTCGTACATTTGATGTTAAAGGTATAAAATTGTCTAAGAACTTCGGACAGCAAAAAGCTATATTAGCAGGGTTGTGCGAAAATGAGGCCGATATTTATATTAGTATTGATGCCGATTTACAAGATGATATTACCGTTGTAGAACAAATGGTTGACAAGTATGAAGAAGGATTTGAAATTGTATATGGAGTAAGAAACAATAGAGATGTTGATAATTTTTTTAAAAAGATTTTTTCAAATATTTATTATAAATTAAACAAAATACTTGGAATGAATACAATTGCTCAACATGCTGAATTTAGACTAATTTCAGATAAAATTGCAGAACATCTGCGTAAAACAAAAGAAACAAATCTGTACTTGAGAGGTATAATATCTAATTTAGGATTTAAAAGTACAATTATATATTATAAAAGATTGAAAAGAATTGGAGGAAAAAGTAAATATAACTTTTACAGCTTAACGAAACTAGCAATAGAAGGTATAACCTCATTTTCGGATACTCCGCTAAAATTTATCAGTTTTTTAGGATTACTCTGCTTTTTTATAGCAGTTGTAATGACAATTTATGCCTTTTATGTATTTATTATTGATAAAGTAATAACAGGTTGGACTTCATTATTTGTATCACTATACTTTATAGGCGGAGTACAATTATTATCAATAGGAATTTTAGGAGAATATATAGGAAAAATATATAAAGAAACTAAAAATAGACCACTTTACATAATTGAAGAAAAATTTAACGACTAAAATTTGTAAAAATTGATTAACAAATTACAAAAAAATAACAACTTTTATTTTTAGAGTTGTTAAATCTAATATGAATATTCAACCTATAAATTTTATAAATTTTAAAGGAATACAAAAACCTAATGGTATAAGCCCTTTATACAAACAAAATTTATACATGACAAAACCTTTGAATAAAGATACGTTTAGTAAATCTGAAGGTTTTGACTTAAATTCATCTATATACAAACTTAGTCAAATAAAAGGCAATAAAAATAAACCTAAATTAAATAATTATTATCTTGATACGATAAAAGCGGAATTACAAAATGAACCTAAAAAATGGGATGCTATAAATTCTTTAGCAAATAATCCAAAAATTAACGGTGAATTTGTCTACGTCTTAGCATCACAACCTCTTGATAAATTAAATGAATTAAAATTTTATTCAGAAGTAAAAACAGAAAAAGGTGAACCAAAGTACGATGGTAAAGCCTTGATGAATTTTAATGATAAAGCAAATACTGAAGATTTAATAAAAGTAAGACCACTCACAAAGACAAGTCTTTCACCCAAAAATATAGTTTCTATCTCACAAGAAAAAGATTTTCAAGATATAGATAAACTTGCCAATAGAATTGCCGAAACAGAAAAAGAATATAATGGAAAATTTATTGAAATTTCTGCACAAAAAGATAGCTATAAAAATAATGAAATTCTTTTAACAACAAAGCTCAATAACAATGAAATAATTACAAAAGCTTACGATAAAAATTTAAAATTAATATACGATGAAAAAGAAATAAAAGATGATAATAAAAAAATTCTAAAAAAATATACAACAGATTACAGAAATAATACAACATCAGAAATAACAGCAAGAATTGATGATTATGTAGGACGACCGGTTGTATTAAATGAAAAAAGAATATTAAAAGATAAATTTAATAATATTATTGGAACAGAAGAAATGAAGCCATCCATAATAGAGGGTGTTCTTGATGTTATACATACAGACAAAGCAGGAAATATCCAAACAGTAAGTTCCGGAACAATAGACAAAAAGTCTGGTATAATGACAATTAAAAGAAATCTGACTTCACTCGATGGAACAAAAACAAATTATTTATACGAAAATGATCCTGAAGGAAATAGAATTTTAGATTACAAAATCACAGACAAAAATGGTAAGACGCTATTAAATATTTCTGAAGCGTTTGAAGTTATAAATAAAAATAAATTTATAACGTCAAAAAATGATGAAAAATACCAAATTGATATAAAAGAAGAAAGTATTCATGTTCAAGATTTAAAAAATAAAAATAGAACAGCGACTTTTAAAGTAGGTAAAGAACTTCAAGGTAATAGCAAATTATTATTAAAGACATTAAAACAACTTTCTGGAGGCGAATTAATAAAATTAAGAGAAAATATTGATACAATACAAAGTATAGATGAACCTTTAGATTCTATGTATACAGGAGCCACAAGAACAATCAATACCGGAGATAATGCATATTTATTAATGCATGAAATTGGTCATGCCATAGATTTTAAAAATACAGATGCATCAAGCAATGATAAATACCAAGAAAGTTTAATAAATACAATCACATTAAATAAGAATGTAAATAAAGTATATAATGAAGAATTAAAAAACTTTTTGAATGAATTTCCAAATGCACAAAGAAATCATATAGATTACTTTATAAATCAAAGCAAACATCCGGCAGGAGAAAAAGGTGCAATAGGTGAAACCATAGCAGAAACCAACGCATTAATAAATACACCAAAAACTGTGGAATCTCTAAATTATCGTTCACAATACTTACAGCAATATTTTCCAAGAACAATCGCAGAAATAGCAAAAAATTTAAATTAACAAAAATAAATTTTTAGTATATAATAAAGATACAAAAGATAATAAACAAAAAGACTCTAAAATGGGTTCGTGGCGCAGCGGTAGCGCAGGAGACTCTTAATCTCTTGGTCGTGGGTTCAAATCCCACCGGACTCATTTTAGATTTTTTATTTATGTACGTAAACAAATATTGTATTTTAAATTCCAATTTTACAAGAACAGAAGGAAGTGTTCTTTTTCAAAAATAGATTATTGTTTAAGTTTCAATGGCTATAGACTTTGTATAGAAGATTATGACAGAAATTACATATTTAAAATATTTAAATAGGATGTTAAAGTTAATTTTTTTGTAAATTTATCCCAAAGACTATCTTTGTGTATTATGCAACTAGAAATAAGTATAATTTTCTTAGAGCAAATTTTATTTACATTGACACCAAGAATTTGTTTTGGAAGCATGATTGCTTATTTAATTTCTAATTCACTTGATATTTATCTTTACGAGAAAATTAAAAATATTTCTCCTAATGGAAAATATATTTGGCTTAGAAATAATACAGCGACGCTGACAAGTCAGTTTATTGATACAATTCTTTTTACTTTTATTGCTTTTACCGGAGTTTTTCCTCTTGTAACAGTATGGGAATTATGTATTACAACATATTTAGTAAAAATTATTATTTCTCTTTGTGATACGCCATTTTTGTATATAGCAAATATAATAAAGCATAAATAATTAACTTTTTGCTATATCATATATACATTAAAATAATATGAAATTTTGGAAGATTCCGGACAAATTTTTAATAAAAAAATAAGAATATTTTTAAGAAAATTTGGATGTAAACTATTCTAATGTAATTTAACATACAGAACAAGATTAAATTAACTATGAGATGGAGATGAGTTTTACAAAATTAGCGTTTCAAGCTTATTTTTTAATTTACTCCAGTCTTTGCACTTTGATTCAAGCAAAGTATAAAATTCTTTATTATGTGCAAAATACATACAATGACATAATTCGTGGTAAATAATATAATCAATGCAGTCTTTATTTGCTTTTATAGCCTCAATATTCATAGTTATTGTATTACTATTTTTGTTATAACTGCCCCATCGCTTTGTTAATTTACGAATTTTTAGATTCGGCTTGGTTAACCCGTAAGTAGTAAACTGCTGAAAACATTTATCCAGCTCTTTTTCGTATGTAGATAGTGCTTTATCTTTGTACCATTTGTTTATTAATTTCGCCGGAGTTTTTAAACAATATTCAACTGCTAGGTATCCATTTTTTAACTTAACGGAATCTGCATTTGATTTAATAACTTTTAATCGATACTGTTTTCCTAAATATCTGAAACATTCACCGCTAACATACTTCTTTTCATCAGGTTTTTTGTAATTATCAACGAAGTAGCGTTTTTGTTTTGTAATCCATTTTGCTTTATTCTGAACTTTCTTTATAATATCTTGTTTATTTTTATTTTCCGGAGCCTTAACTTTAATCTTAGTAGTAGGCAAAACTTCTATAGATAAAGTTTTTCTATCTTCTTGTAATAATTCAAACTCTATTATTTCTTTTCCGTATTCGATTTTTTCGGTTGTGGAAATCATTTTGCATACCTTCTTTTTGCAATTTTCATTGATTCGTCAATTATAAAATCTATATCTTCAAATGTAATATCAATCTTATTTGTGTCTTTAAACTCAAATAGGACATCTTCAATATCATTGATAATTTTATTTTGTAAATCAGTGTTTTTTACCCAATCAACATATTGATTATCCAAAATAATCTTGTCTATTTTGAGTGCAAGTTCTGCGGCAGAATCTTTCGAAGCGTCGTATTTTTTTATCTTGTCAAAAACAACACCATAAAAGGCTTTTGCAACTTCGTTATTCAAAATAGAAATCGGAATATCATCACCGGTTCTCGTCCTTGCCATTGTTAATATTTCAGTAACTCTGCCTAAATAAGCATTATCATTTTTAAGCCTTTCTGCTTCGTCCATTATTTGTTTTGAATATTTGGCAATAGCCTCCTTTAGAAGTTCAGATAACTTTTTATAAAAAATCGGATCATCGTCCCATTTTTCGGATATTGTACGAGAAATTCTATAAGCTATTGTATCTGCTTTTGAACGGGCACTTTGTTTCTTTTCAACTTCCGCCTTAAATTTTTCTGTGTCAAAAATATCAACGGGCTCTGTTACTTGTATAATTTCATCAGAAGTAACATAAGTATCTATAAGTTTTTGAATTTTAGCCTCGTATTCTTTTCTATCAATAGATTCCGCGTATCTGGATTTTAATGAAACTCTTAAATTTAAGAAGAATTTTAAGTCATTTTTATATGTAACAATTTTCTTTTCCGGAGTTTCTTCCAAAAACTTGAAATTTCCCAAAGCAAGTTGTAATACTTTTGAATATTGACTTAATTTATCATAGAATTTATCTCTGTCATCTTCGTATTTTAAGTGCTGCTCGTAGGCTTCAATATCGTATTTATTTATACCGTTAAACATTTCCCACAAATCTGAATGCAGTTGCGGCAACTTTTTAATTTCTTCTTGTGCCGATACAAGCGCATCTTGGATGTCTTCTTCATCAAAATCGCCAATATTGCTGTAAGTTAAAAGTGCTTCGTCTAATTCTGTTAAAAGTCCATAGTAATCAATGATTTCACCATAATCTTTACCTTCTTCAAGACGGTTTACTCTTGCAATAGCCTGCAAAAGTCCGTGTTCTTTCAGCGAACGTGCAATATATAGAACGGAATTTTTAGGAGCATCAAAACCTGTTAATAATTTATCGACTACAATTAATATTTCCGGATCCGGAGCATTTTTGAATTGATTAATAATTTGAGCATTATATTCAGATTCATTGCCAAATCTATCCATCATTCGCTTCCAAAATTGATTTACTTCACTTGAAGTTTCTTCATAAATATCATCGTTTCCTTCTCTTGTATCAGGAGCAGAAATAACGACTTCTGAAGTTACCATACCAAGTTCATCTAAATATTTTTTATATTTTAAAGCAATAGCTTTTGATGGAGCTGTTAATTGTCCTTTAAAACCTGTTCCTTTATATTTATGTTCAAAATGTTGACTTATATCAAGTGCAACATTTGCAATTTTTTGTTCAGCCTCATTTAAAATTCTTCTTGTACTAAATTTTTTCTTTAAATCTGCTTTTTGCTTGTCTGTTAAATCTCTTGATATAATATCAAAATATTTATCAATACTGTTTTGTGTAACATTTTGAACAGCTAGTCTGCTTTCGTAATACAAAGGCAACACGGCCTCATCTTCTACAGCTTGATTAATTGTATAAGGAGTACCGATTATACCGCCAAATTTAACCGCAGTGCTTTTTTCTTTTTTCATCAAAGGAGTTCCCGTAAAACCAATATAACAAGCATTTGGGAATACTTTTTGCATAAGAGCATTGGCACTTCCATATTGGCTGCGGTGACTTTCATCAACAAGAACAAACACGTTCTTTGAATTATCGATAACTTTTTTCTTGCGCAAAGCTGCTTGGAATTTATTAATAACAGTTGTAATTATTGTTTCTTTATTATCAGCAATAATATTTCCTAAATCTTCTCCGCTTGTTGCCTTTTTGACTACTTTGCCACAAGATTTGAACGTGTCTGAAATTTGTTTATCTAAATCAATTCTATCAGTAACTATAATAACTTTTGGGTTAATTATTTCAGGTTCAAGTGATATTGCTTTTGCAAGCATAACCATAGTAAGCGATTTCCCGCTGCCTTGAGTATGCCATATTACACCCCCCTGCCTGCGCTCGTTTCTTATAATTTTTATTCTTTCTAAAGTATCCTGAATAGCGAAATATTGTTGATAACGGGCAATTTTCTTAATACCTGCATCATATACAATATACTTATACATAAGTTCTAATAATCTGTCCGGCTTGCATAAAGAATATAATAACTTGTCTTGTTCTGTTACAAGGCGACCTTCGACTTCTATGTTATCAAAATATTTTCTTACATATTTAAATCTGTCTGCAAAAAGTTTATCTTTTTGTTCATCTGATAACGGCTTATTAACCAATTCTTGCAAGTCAGATTCTTTAAGTTTTTGTTCTTTCCAAGTAGCCCAGAATTTTCTCGGCGTTCCTGTTGTCGCATATTGAACTTTATTGGATGTTAAAGCTAGTAATATTTGAGAATATTTGTATAAATGCGGTATTCCATCTTCTTGCTGATTTCTTAAATGCTGCGATTTTGCTTCTTCTAAAGGTTCTTTTATATCAGGTCTTTTACATTCAATAATGCATAGCGGTATTCCGTTTACAAAAAGAACAATATCCGGACGATATTTTTTGTCGCTTGAAGTTCTGTTTACTTCAAATTCTTCTGCAACGTGAAATACATTGTTTTCAATGTTATTCCAATCGATATAGTTTATAGTGAAACTTTTTCTGTCGTTCCCGATTGATTCTTCAAAACTTTTGCCAAGTGTTAGTAAATCATAGATTTTTGAATTAGTTGTAACCAAACCATCAAACATAGGAACATTTTTTATAGCATCAATTGCGCCACGAATACTTGCAGGTGAGAATGGATAAACTTTCCCTTTAAAGTTTATCTCATTTATCTTCATAAGCTGCTGCTCTAAAATGTCTTCCAGAATTACATTACTTAATTTATCCTGACGTTCTTTTAAAACTTCTTCAGGAGTTAAATATGTGTAACCCAAATTCTGCAGCAACTGCAGTGCCGGTATTTGTGATATATGATCTTCTATAAATGATGGTGTTTGCATTTTAATTTATCCTTGTAAGTTCTTTAAAAATACTTCTATGTCAGATAATTTATATATTTTTTTATCTTTTTTATTTAGTGTAATTGTTAATTTATTTGATATTATTTGCTCCTTTGATGATGTAATAAAACTAAGTAATATTAAGCATAGCAGTGCCATTTTTCCTACTGGAATTCTGGCCAATCCGGAACCTAAAACTGGCATTGCAAATTCATTACACTGTCCGCTGTTTCTAATTTCATCCCACAATTCATTTAATGTTATTGTTAAATATGTGATATTTGATTCCGCCATACAGCGTTCACTCATTTTACTATATGCAGTTAGAAAAAATTTACGATTATTATTTGATATAGTTATTGTTGTACCAATTGGTAATTCTAATCTTTTTCCATTGACTTTATCGGTATTATTTTTAATAGCTTGGCATTTTTTTCTTTTTAGGGCATTTAAAATTTCGCTATTTAATTTATCAATATTGTCTTTATAATATAATTGTTCAAACAGCCCTTGAATGCTGCTTGGAGAAATTACTTCTGGCATTTGTGTATCAAAATAATTATTAAAACCTATAACAATATTTGATTTTTCTTTAAATAAATCTCCATATTTAACTTCTACTTCAAAATTTGGATTATTGAATTTTACTTTAAACTCATTCCGACATTTCAAATAAAGTCTTTTTAATATAGAAAAAATAAACGATACAATCAGAGTGGTAATTGTTATTGTAATAAAATAAGGTTCTAGTATTTTATGCCAAGGATTATATAAACAAGCAAAAGATACTGCAGCAACTATAGGCGTTATAACAGTGCCCATATCTTTTATAAATTCATATATTATTTTCAATAATTGTTTTATTGTCATATTATCTCCAATTCCAAGTATAACCATTACTACTTGAAGGCAAATTATTATTAGAATAAGTATTCATTGCATACTCTAATGCTGCACGAGTAAATGGAGAAACTAAACAGTATTTTTCTCTCGCATTGCTTATTAGTACAGGTATTTTGGGATATAATTCTTTTTGCCACAATTCTGAAGTTGCTGCTCTATCAGAATTATAACCTTTAAAAACTAATATTATCGGCAATTTGTATCTTAACGCATAATTCATTTCATATTGAACTATACCTTTTCTGTTCTTATTAATATTATTGCCAATTATTAGAACAAAATTTTTACTGCAATCTAAACGTTCTTTTAATTGCTTGCAAATTGATTCAGGTAAACTATCATCATGACAATAGTTTATGTCGTGTGCATCATTTAAGTGAAATGTGCAATTCGCATCTCTGTCCCATCCTTGAATTGTTCTATAAGACATTATGTCTTCGTCTCCATCAAATGCGATGTAATTTTTTGTTCTGTAGGTTGTTGTTTGCTGTATCATTTTATACTTCCTTTCTACACTTTTACCCTAATCTGACCGGTGAGAAGTTTTTGCATCAAGCCTTTTTTCTGCACCTTTAATTTCTCTAACTTAGAATTTAATATTTGTATCTCTTTATAACTTTCAATTAGAACTGTTGCAATTTTTTCCTGTTCTTCTATCGGAGGATATGGTAACGGCATATTCATAAAATCGTTGCTCGTTATATTTAATCTGTCATGTCTTGCGCCTTGATTTGCAACCATAAACATTGAATTGTTCCATAAATTAGAACTGAAATATTGCTCATAAAAATCTACAATTGTATCATGTTTTGCTTTGAAAATAGTGTAAAGCGGCGAAGCTATACCAGTAATTCCTAATTTATTTCTATTGATAGGACCTGCCGGAGCACTTTGAGAAATTCTAGGATTATACATAAAATCATTTTCTCCGACTACATAATAATTGCTTGTATTTTCTTCTGTTACAATACTTCTGTCGAAATATTCATTTTGCAATACAACACCTTTGGTTGCTGAATTTGTAAATATATTATGTTCCGTATTCCCTGAATATTTTTGCATTCTTTTATCAAACAATAATTTAAGAGGTTTTATTTGCCAATCAGCAGGAATTTGCCCCAATCGGGTTCTTTTATATTCCGAGTTTTTACTAAATCCTGCTAGTCGTTTTTTGCCAACTAACAAATTTTTCATTAGAGCTTTATGGAAAACTTCTTTTTGTTCAATGAGTTTTTCTAAAGTTTCAATTCCGTCATCCCAAGCCGACAATATTTCCGCTATTTTTTCTTGTTCTTTTAGTGGTGGATAACAAATAGGTAACATTGAAAAATCTTCGTAACTAATCTGTTTTCCATCACGAATTCCAATAATTGCGACACCCAATCTTGCTATAAATTCAGAAGATTTAAACCATTGTTTATAATATCCGTCTGATATATCTCGATTATTTTTAAGAATAGTATATGCTGGGCTTACTATACCCCTATATTCGGAATATTCTATTCCACCTTGGAACGAACGTAAACTTATTACAAAATCACCTTTTTCAACTAATTTATAACTTGATGTAGAGCCTTCTGGCATCGCAATTCTAGTTTCGACCATTGAACGAGGAATAACACCCCTGTCTTGAGTTACAGAAAGTAATTCTTCTTGTTTATTGTTTTTTTTAGAATAGTTATAAAACAATTTGCCAGATTTAGTTACTTCCCAATCTTCAGGAATCCAGCCGAGTTTGGTTTTCTTATAACCTTTTTTATTTTCAGTTTTTTCAATTACTTCTGTCATTATTTTTCCTTATTCGTTGATTCAAATTCTTTTCCTGCTTTTACAAACCCGTACTTTGCATTAATTAACACCGCATCTAATTCCGAAACTAAATCTGTAAATTGTCGAAGTGCTAAAACCTGTTCTTCAGAATTTATTACATTTACATTCAAGTAATTATATATGAATACCGACAATTTTTTGTATGAGTTTATATCTTTGCTGTTTAATAGTGCTCCGAAATTACTTGCATTTGAGACTAACCAAGTTCTGACAATTTTTGCATCTTCTTTATCACCCATAAATTGCGCTGCAACTTCATCAAGTTTACTTGCAAGTTCAAGCCGTTTCATTCTGATATTTTGCATATTTTGTTGATACGCAAGCCAACATTGGACAGCGGTAAATCCAACTATCGCTATTGCGCACATCCATTCAGCATTCTGTTGTAAAAATCTCAATATTGCCATTATTTCACCTTAAATCCTGCTTTCTTGAAGATATTTATTATTTCACTATGAACATCTTCTTTGATAGTTTCCACTGTTTTGTTTATTATTGACCTTCTTATAGAAGTAAAGTCATTTGATTTTCCACAGTTTGCACAACGAATCATATCACCAGAAATCGGTTGGTAACCTTCAAATGGGAGCTCAAATAAGTTAGCTTTACAAAAAATACATCTTAATTTTGCTTTATAAGTCTTATTTTCAAGCATTATATTCCCATCCTTATTAAAGATTTTATGATTTCAACAGCACAACCTGACGTTATACCGCTAACTATAGGATTGCTTATAAAATCCTTTAATTTTGTCAATGCTGTTTTCTTTTCTTCTTCACTTGCATCAGATTTGTTAATTTCATCAATTAAATAATTAAAAGTGTTGCAAATATTTTGAGTATTATAATTTCCTACCTGAACATTATCTCCATTAATAGAACCTATATGAATAGAAGTTGCATTATCTGCAATCGCAGGTTTATATTTTGCTCGTTCAACCGAAACTGCTCTTGCCAAACCCTCATCCGTCAATTGAAGAGAATCAAATTCTTCATGTCCACAACAGAACCGTTTAATAAATTCATGTGTCATACAATATCTAATAACAGTGGTAAATTCATCATCAGTTATTTTATTTGTCCTTTTAAAATTAGTTAAATCTTCACCTTCAGGTATAATTTCATCTTGAACATCTCCGAAATATTTTTCCACCCTTGTTAAATGAAAATCAAAAGAACAAGTTTTAATTGTTGAACCTTTCTTTTCAAGTTCATTTTTCATATATATTAGCAATTCATTTGCAAAATTTTCTTTTTGTTCTGGTGATAATTCTATTAAGTCTTGCATATCTACTCCTTATCCTTTTTCGTTATTCGTTTAATTTCTTCAATTTCTTTTGCAAACTCAATATCAGAGTCTATGATTTCTTGCTGTCTGCGTTTTTCATCATATTTATGATATTCAGCCTTTGCTTTCTTTTCTGCCAGTTCTTTAGAAATTTTACCCTTATGAGTCAATATTTCCATCTCGTTAAGACTTAATAGCCCATCAAGTTTTGTCGCCCAATCAACCATTGTCATAGGAATCCTGCGTTCCGCTTGTAATTCCGCGTAATCAAGATACATAACTGTCAATCGGTCAAGCTTTTCCATCTCGTCTTTTTTGAGATAATTCTTAGCAATAACAACATCCGGAGCAAGCAATTTTTTACCGTTCCAAGTTGTTAAGCCCATATTGATTTCTTCAGCATTTGCTCTTGAATGTATAATTTCTGCAGCAGTTTGTCCTGTAACCGCCCAAAGCATTTTGTTCTGGACCATAGCAAAGAAATCACGTGTAACGTCCGCTGTTTTATCATAATCAACACTTGTTGCATAAATATCTTTAATCTTTGCATAGAAGCGTTTTTCGCTTGCGCGAATCTCACGGATTTCTTTTAATAGTTCTTCAAAATAATCTTTGCCTTCCGGATTTTTCAAATATTCTGTATTTATAGTAAATCCTTTAATCAAATATTCTTTGATTCTTTGAGTTGCCCATTGTCTGAATTGGGTACCTCTTAAAGATTTAACTCTGTAGCCAACAGAGATAATCATATCCAAACTGTAAAAGTTTGTATCATAGTTTTTACCGTCACTTGCAGTTATCCGGAATTTCCGGATAACTGATTCGTCGTGCGGCAGCTCGCTTTCGGCGAATACGTTAAGTATATGTTCGTTAATAGTTCTTACATCTTTTTGAAAAAGTTCAGCCATTAATTTTTGAGAAAGCCAAACAGTTTCATCAATTAATCTGACCTGTATCTGTTTTTCACCATCGGGAGTTGTATAAATCAAGAATTCGCCAAGTGAATTTTCAGCACTTATAAGATTATTTTTCTTTTCTTCCGGTAATTTTTTTTCGTCGTCTTTATCCATTTATCCCAAGCTCCTTTAAGTATCCTTTCATTTTCGATTGAACGTCAGCCAACTGTTTCTCAAGGTTTTCAATTTCTTTTTGAGTAGCCTGAATATCAATCTCCGCTTCTTCTTCGAAAGTATCAACATAACGAGGAATATTCAGGTTGTATTCGTTTTCCTTAATTTCGTCCAAAGTTGCAAGATAAGAGTATTTTTCAATTGTTTCACGTTTTTTATATGTTTGAACAATTTTTTCGATATCCGAATCACGTAATATATTCTGATTTTTACCTGATTCATATTCCCTTGAAGCATCTATAAACAAGATGTCATTATTTTTTCTGTTCTTTTTGAACACCAAAATTGCAGCCGGAATTCCAGTTCCATAGAATAAATTTTGCGGTAAACCAATTACTGCATCTAAGAAATTATCATTTTCAATAAACGCTTTTCTGATTTTACCTTCTGCACCTTCTCTGAATAGAACCCCGTGAGGCACAACGACTCCGACTTTACCTCCGTCAGCAACAGCGGTTTCAATCATATGCGAAATAAACGCATAATCACCCCTGTTTTTAGGCGGAACACCTCTCCAATAGCGGTTGAATCTGTCAGAAGTAGCATTTTCAGCACCCCATTTATCCAAAGAGAATGGAGGATTAGCAACAACTACATCAAACTTCATCGTAGTATCACCTTCAATAAGTTTAGGGTTGTTTAAGGTATCACCCCACTCGATTCTCGCATTATCTTTGCTGTGCAAAAACATATTCATTTTACATAAAGCCCAAGTGCTGCCGTTGCTTTCCTGCCCGTATAAGGAATAATTATCTGAACCGACTTCATTTGCAGCCTTTATCAAAAGTGAACCGGAACCACAAGCGGGGTCACAAATCCTGTCGCCTTCTTTAGGTTCGACTAATTTTGAAAGCAGAACAGATACCTGTGATGGGGTATAAAATTCTCCGCCTTTTTTACCGGCACCGGCAGCAAATCTTGCAATCAAATATTCATAAACATTACCAATAATATCTGATTTACCTACTTTGGAAGGTCTTAAATCTAATCTCGGGTCAGAAAAATCTTCTATTAGATTTTTTAAGCGTGCGTTTCTTTCCTTTGTTTCCCCTAATTGCATATCAGAATTAAAGTCAATATTGCGGAACACGCCTTCAAGTTTGGCTTTGTTATCTTCTTCAATTTTTTCTAAAGCTTGATTTATTAACTGCCCGATTTGATTATCGTTTCTATGTTGGAACAAATAATCATAAGTACAGGTTTCGTCTAATTTAAATCTTTCTCTTTCAAGACGTCTTTTTATTCTTTCAGTATCATTACCGAATTCTTTCTTTAGTTCTTCATACTTATCTTTCCATACATCGCTGATATATTTGATAAATAAGAATACCAAAATGTAATTTTTGTATTCGGAAGGATCTACAACACCCCTAAAGGTGTCACACGCTTTCCATACAATGTTGTTAATTTCATCTTGATTGATTACTGCCATAATTTATCTCCTAATATTTTTGTAATTCTTTTTCAATAATTGCACGATTTAACATCTCTTTTTTCTCTGCAATTTTTAATAGTAGTTCTTTTTCTTGTTTTGAGCATTCTTCTATTTCAGAAATGAGCTTTTGATTCTTTAACAGTATCAAGGGAATTTCTAACGATTCAAGTGTTGCCTTGCTAACATTAGCGATTGTAACACCTGTTGCTTGACCTGAGCTTTTTGAAAAATGTTTTTTTGCCGCTGCACTATTTAGCCATGAGCAGACGTATTCCGGTAAGAAGTTTTTATCTGTAACCCTTATAATGTGACAGGAAGCTGTTACTGTTGTATTTGCAGGGATACTATCGATTAGCACAGCTGTATTATTAAGCCCTTTTGCTTTAAATAAAATGTCTCCCGGCATGATAATTTCTTCCGGTTTAATATCGTCTAGCTGTATTTTTTTTATATCATTTTCTGAAATACGCACTATACCAGCAGTAGAAATAGCATCCATATTAAGCAAGTTTATATTTCCGTCAGTATTATAGGGTATCTTGTTTCTAAAAACATGCCCTGTTATAATATTAGATATAGTTTTAAAGTATTTGACCATGCTTTACTCCTAAAAATTATAGTCGTAAGTTATTATACTCATAATATAACATACTAGAGCAATATTTGTCAAGATTATTTTTGTAGTAATGTATTATACTCACAATTTTATTTAATTGCCATTTGCCTTAAATTCTTTCACTGAAAGTGTTTTGGTGCATGCTCTTTTGTTAAGCTTTGTAAAGTTTGTTTGATAATTTTGAGATTTTGAGTGATGAATACGACACGTTAAAGGAGGTCGTATGGAAAAAGTCGGATTGAATATTTCGCCAAAAGAGTTTAAGCAATTAAGCAAGTGGTCGGAAAATATTTATAACACAGCAGTTGTTATTGATTATTTTGTAGCGAATCAGCCGGAGATAGAAGAATGTTACAATCTTGCGCCGGTAATCAAGCACCTGCGAAATGATGCAGATGTATTAAATGCATTCTTTATAGATCACGAAAAAGATATCGAAATTTAAATACCGTTTAAAAGGTGTTTAAAAGCCGTTTAAATTGTGTTCAAAAATTATTATGTCCAAATGATACGATTTTAGACGCATACACTTGATGTTTCTCGCTTAAAGAGTGATGAATTGTGTAGCTTGAAAGGGAAATACTATGATTGAAATCGGTAAAAAATATAGATTGAAAAAGCTAAAAGGCTGGTTTGAAAAAGATAGCGAAGAATTTACGGTTCTATGTTTTGGCGAGTGCAACATCGTAGGCTGCGTTGCACCTAATGGCGAAAGGTATGTATTTCTTAAAGATTTTTTGATTGATCCTGATAAACCGGATGAGATATACGCAGATATTACAATAACGAAAGGATAACTATGATTGAAAAAGATTACAAGCTATATGGGACAAAGATTTTAAATCTTAAAACTCAAGAAATCGGGCTGCTGATTTGCTTATGGGAAAACAAATTTGCTGATAAAACAGTTGATTTTGCGACTTGTGTTGATAAAACCGGCAAACGGTACAATATTGAGCTCGATAATATAAGAGGGTTTGAAGATGATTTTGAAAAATAAATTAAACCCTTAAAAACATTCCTGAATATTTCGGGTCCAACCTTGTTTATCATATTCGAATTTTCCATAAGCGTGAGAAGACAATAATTTTATTCTATGCTGATATGGGCCTTCTACAAGACGATACATTGACATTCTTGCGATGTTTGGGAATGGTCTTAAATCATAATTATATAATTTACCAATTAACTTATCAATATAGCTTGTGTCCACTTGATTGTCTATTTTGTTTTCATCTAGTGCTTGTAGTATTGAGCTTGCTAAATAATCTGCAATTTGTACGCATTTGCAACGTTTATCACAAGTTAAAATTTTAAAGTTTAAATTGCTATTTTTAGAAAAATCATTCGCAATACTTGAAATTTTTTGGTAATCGAGTTTGTTATTCTCTTCAAAAAACATTTCAAAGGTTACAGGCACTGTTTCATTTTTAAACATATATAAAAATTCTTTAAATAATATAGTTGCAACATGTTCAAAAATTTCTTGAGAATTTAATTTTTCTTTGTTTACCTCTTTGCAAATATTTGCCAATACCATTTTATCTTGAGCAATTACTATTGAACGAAAATTTTTCATTTGAGCAATTTTATTTATGAAAATATTTCGTTGGAGGTGAGTATCTTTTTTAAAATGAAAATCGCTTTTTTTATTTAATTTTTCTTTAGTCGTTACTATTTCGGTTTCTATATTGTTTACATAATTTTCTTCAATAATAATTGCAGATAACACAAACCAATATGATCCTCTATTAGCATCATCATTTAAAAAGCTATTTCCTAAATCACCAGATTCATCAATAAATACTTTATACATAGTTACATCATAATATAATAAAATTAATAACTTTGCATTAACTTTAGTTTAATTTATTTGTTTTGTAATCCATTTCATAATTACGGATACGAGGTATTCTTGCTCGGTTGGGGTTAGTTGTTTGTGTTGGGGAAATTTGTACCACTTTTCAATACACCCACGGCAGCAGGTGGCGGTTGCGTGTTGGGCAATAAAAACAGGGTGTCCTCGCATTGGAGTTTGTTTGCCATCGTTTGTCGGTTCTGCTGGAGCAACTCTATCCCGTATAAAATCACAGGCATGAGAACGAATCTTATCAAGTCCTTTGTCCTTGATATATTCAAGTTCTTTTGCTCGGAGTTTAAATCTGCTTCTGAATTTTGATTTTGCTAATCTGTCTAATATATCCATAATTACATGTGAACCCTAAATATATCAATTATATTCGTGACAATCCACCAAAATAAGAATACAAATACCCAACTGGAAAGAGTAAAATATTCGATGAATTTTTTAATTTTAGTAAATTTCTTTAAAAATGGTATAAAATTAAATGCTAGTAATAATGGGGGGATAAATAAGAATAACACTAATCCTGCTATGTATTCTGTAAACAAAATTGGATGATATGTCGGATCATTTATAGGATATTCAAGTGCATATTCAATTGCAGATGGAATCATATACAAAAATGGTATTACCATTGATGCTAATATTATCTTTGTGTCATCTTTTGTTTCTTCAATTTGCTTTTGTAATTTTTCATTCATAATTACTCCTTAAAATCCTAATATTGTCAGAATAAATACTAATAAAAGCAATACCATTATGACGATAAGCGCCGCATTTGAGCACTTTTTAATATCAAGTTTTCCTGTATGATTTTTTGAAGAGTTTTTAGGAGGAATATCTCTTTTCATAATTTCACCTGACATAAAATTATTTAAAACTTCATAATCCAAATGTTTTTCTGGAACATCAAATGTTTTATTTATGTACTCTTCAATGAATGTATCCAATATTTCAATACGTTCTATTTCATCTTTTTCTAATCCTGAACTTTTTATTTCAATAATTTCATTAACTTTGTTGTATACATCATTTGGAATATCTTCTTTCAGTAATTCAAGAGTTTTTGTAAAATCAAGAGGTGGCACTATACCTTTTTTATAAACAAACAAAGCATTCAATAATCCTCTCATCATGTATAAATACATTTTATAGGTTACTTTTTTATTTTCACTAATATAGCGGGTATAATGCTTTTTGCATAATGAAACATAATGATATATTAATGTTTTAGGGTTAAAATTATCTAAAATATATTGTTTTATAGGCAAGTCATTTGAGCCGTAGTAAATAATATCAGACATTAACCATTCAATACTTGTAGGATTAGATTTTGATAATAATTCAACATACTTTTTAATATCAAAACCTACCATATCGATTAAAGCTTCTTCGGATTTACAGTTATGGTATTCTTCGTCAAGATAAGTTTCAATAACATCTTTAGGTTTATTTATTGCCAGATAATCTTCAGGATTCCTTTTAAAAACAAATCTGACATCGTAATCACTGTTTTTACTTGCCATATTCCAAGCTCTGCTGCCGTTTTCAATAGCAAATAATATTTTTATTCCATATTCTCTTTCAAAATACTTTAGTCGAGATTCAATAACACTATTAACAGGAGTTCTAAACTCAGGGAAAAAGTGATTAACAGAAGCTTCCAAATGTGGATTGGTTGCTTTTTTACCAGATATACGCTCTTGTTCTTTTACTGCATTATAAACAGTGTCGTGCCATATCTTCAAAATGTTTTCGAGTTTTGCAACTAAAATGTTTCTGTCAATTGTTATATCAAATATTGTTTTTAGATATTCATAATTTTCGTTATATGAATGTATAACAAATCTTGTCTGATTATCTTCATTAGTCCAAGCAATAAATTTCAAGGCTCCGCCATATTCTGAATATTCAGTTGCATACGCTTGATTTTTTAACTTTGTAGTAAATGATTCCAGTTCCCAAAGACCATAGTCATTAAGTCCTGTTACAAAGGTCTGATTTGTTGTTTTTAATAAAAAAGCATTGTCTGTACAATTCCAACCTATATTATCTCCAAATAAAAACTCCGCAAATAATCTTAGGCCGTCTTTATCCTCTTCAAGTTTATCCCAATTTTCAGCTTCGTCCCATATACTTGCATCATGGTTCACCTTTATTTCACATATTAAATCAGAAACAACCTCGGATTCTTTTTCCGGTTGAGGCAAAACTTCTTTTGCATCTTCATACCACATTTGGTCTTTTTCACAGTATGAATATTCATCAAAGTCACTAAGTCCAACTATTGTATCGTAAGTTCTGAGTTCTTTAATCATGATATTTACCTCTTTTTAATAATATCATAAATGTGAGCTATGTCAGATATGGACATATTATCTATTACATTCCTAAAATATCTCTTTCAACTATTTTTACAATATCTTCCGGTAAACATTCTTCCTTTTTAGACTTTTGCTTTTGTTTTGGCTCGGTAATTTGTTGTTTAACCTGTGGCAAATTTTTCAAAATATTCATCAGCGAATACATTTCTGCCTGCGGAGTTTGTTGGTTATTATCAATGTCATTTGAAATCTTATCCATAATTTTTTGTGCAAAATTTAGCAGTTCACGATTAAAGAGTTCCTGCTCACGGCCTTTTTCAAACCTCTTTTTATCCCAATCGTATTCCTTTTTCCAATAAAATAGTGTCCTGCGCGAAAGGTCAAGTTTTATACCAATCACATCTAGCGGTTGTTTTGCGTAAACATATAAATGCTCTGCTTGCGATAATTTATCTAATTTTGTCATTTTTATACCTCAAAAATTATTCTATCAACTGTAAAATTTGTTTTATCGGATAATCTTCGCACTTGAAAATTGCAAGTTCTATCAATTATTCCAAGATTTTGAAAATATTTAATCATTTGATTTAAAAGAGCCAATGTGTTTTTTAAGACTTTTGGCGGTAAATTTCTGCTTTTGCAAAAACAAAAAAATTCTTGAATATCGTTACAAGTTATGTCATTTAAGTTTTTATTTTTGTAAAAAGGTGCAATATAGTACTTTAACATCCTGCGATATCTTCTATAAGTATTATATTTACAATTATTTTTGACATAATTTTCTAAAAAATATTCAATCGCAGCATCAATTGTTATAATTTGATAATTTGTCGTTTGTTTTGTGCAAATGATAAATTCTTGCTTAGGCTTTTCTTCCTGATATTTATACAAACCTTGTTCAAATACCAATTTATTCCCGTTCAAAAGCTGTTCAAGTTCTGTTTTAACATCGCATTCAGCAATCATTTCTATTTCATCTAAGGTAAATTCCTTTAAATGTCGCACCAATTTTTCAATATTCATACTATTTGACTTACAACCTCCATATTTATTTCTACTAAATTATTATCTTTGCCAAATATTTCCATTTGATTTATAAGTTGAACAATTTGTCTGAACCTATTAAATTTTGAGTGGATATATTCAATAGCATCGGGGGTAAACGTAACTTCTGATAATTGATTAATAATTTGCCCGATATCACATACTCCAAAGGTTTCAAATTTTAAAATTTCTGAAAACCGGTCATACAAATGTTTATATCTTTCAAGTTTCCTGTGTGCCAAACCCATTCCGATAAAAATTATCGGGCAGCCGGTTTCATCTTGGATATCCCGCAAAGTTTCAATCGTTTTATAGTTATTCATCAAGTAATCAATCTCATCAATAAAAATAACTTGCGGATTTTGTTTCAGCTTTTTTACAACGATATTAAAGTTATCGGAAGTCAAAAATCTCGGAATTTCATCAAGCTCTTTAACCATTTCTTCAAGCAGCCATCTGCCTGTCATCAGATTTGATGCCCTTAAATAAATTCCATCGTATTTACATGCAAGCCACAAGGCTGTTTGTGATTTACCTAATCCTGGCTCGCCATAAACCAATCCCATTTTCGGAATATTCTTCGGTTTGTTAATCAGATTTTCAACAAGTCCGATAAAGTTTTTCACATTTTGAGTTTTAACAAATATTTTCTTCATACAACAATTGATACTCCTTTGTTTGCTTAAATTCGGTTATCCAAGAATTATTTGGATCGTTTTTTATCAGGTACTCATATTTTTCTGAATTATTTTTGAACAACGTTTGAACCCTTTTTGAATCCGTTTTGAACGGGGGTAAATCATTTTGTGTTTCTAACTCTGTTTCAAGCAACTTTATATCCTCACATTGAAAATATTTTCTAACAGATTCAACTGTTTTCTTTTTTAGTTGTCTTCGTCTGACAATTTTTTGCTTGTAATCTTCATAATCTTTGACATTACCTAAGAGTTTTGCCATTGGATGAGTTTCTATTACTCTTTCTGCTGTGCATAAAAATTCCCCTTTTGGGGTATAAACTTTTATGCTTGTTAAGTCAAAAAGGTTGTATTTTATTAGAACTTTACTTTTAAATCCGTATAACCTTTCATCAAAATAATCGCAGTTTAAGAATCTAATTCCGTTTCTTTGTATGGTTTTAACTTCAGTCGCAAGCATCAAATCGTCAAGAGTATTTATATTAATATTCTGCCGTTTTCTTTCAGCTAAAACTTCCGCAATTGTCTTATCCGGAGCATTAGGGCAGGGCTGGGAATTCTTAAAATTCAGCCACATATCAATCAATTTTATAGTTTCTTCAATAGTTGGAATATATTCATTGTGCCAATTTTTATGAAACTTTTCATTTCGCATCATATATGCGGGTTTATTCTTAATACTGCTTCCGATATAACTTGGAAGTAACTTTTCAAAACCTTCCTGAAATTCTTTGAAAAATCTTTCGATTACTTTTGCTCTTGCGTTATACGGTCTTGCAAATACGGTTTCAATTCCAAGTTTTGAATATAGTCCCTGAAAACCAAGTTCTGTAAAACCTTTGTCGTCAGTAAAATATTTTGCCCGAAAAGCTCTTCCGTTATCCTGATATACAACTTTTGGTATCATGTCAAGGTTAATTATTGCGTTCCGCAGAGCCGAAGCTATACACTGCGTATTTTCTTCAAGCATAATTTCATAACCGACTAGTGCTGTCGATTTCCAATCCAAAAATCCAACAAGAGTTGCTCTGCATGGTTTACCTGTAAATGGATTTATAACTTGAAAGGCTAATTTATGCCCGTCGGCTACAAGAATATCCCCAACTTCTAAAAGAGATGCATCACGCTTTATATATGGTTCGACTTTGTCTGAAAGTGCTTTTTCGCCATCACGTGCCAAAATCCATTTGTCGTAATTGTTATCTTTAAACCACTTTGCATAACGTCTAAAAGTTATATCTGCCGGAATAAAACTTTGACCTTGTTCTTTTAATTTGTATTTTGTAAGAGCAATCGCTTTACCGATAGACAATCTATTCGGATGCAAAAGCAAACCCATAAATATTTTAATTTCTTCATTATTGAGAACAGTTCGGTATTCCCAAACAGTTGAATATTTGTATTGAGGCAAAAGTTTTGTATAATCTTCCGTTCCATTTAACATCGCATACCAACGGTGCAAACTTCCTCGAGAAATTTTTCCTAAAATCTCAAAAAGATGAGAATTGGAAGTGTTATGCAGCTTTACAAAATCATAATCTGCTTGAAGTTTGTTTTGAGATTTCTTTCTGAACTCAAGCCACTTGTGAACAATATCAAGTCTTGCGAGTGCTATTTGTTTACATTTTTCTGGAGTAAATTCTGACATGTGCGTATTCCTTTATACACACATTAATCGCTCTTGTTCGCAGAAACATCAAGTCCTAAATCTCAATCTCAGAGACATTTCGACACATATCAAAATGCAAGATAATTTATTTTTGCACTTTATTGCACTTATTTGCACTCGATAAAAATCAAATACCAATCGGGATAGATGCTGAAACGAGTTCAGCATGACTAGAAACCAGTGCAAAAGAGTGCAAAAATTGGGACAAAAGTGCAAAAATAGTCCGGCAAATCTCTACACTATAAACCTGCCTCTATTGCCCTGAAATTAGGTATACTTGCCTAAAATTTCCCATCACAAATGTCCTGAAAATCTATATCTAAAATAGTTAGTCTATACATACAAAATAGTCAATTCATATATTTTTTTATACAAATACCAATAATATTACAAACACAAAAGCCGATAGGGGGACTCGAACCCCCGACCTACTGATTACGAATCAGTTGCTCTACCACCTGAGCTATATCGGCTTATATATTTTTATAATATTTCCTTTTATTTAATCAAATTCTATTAAAATTTTCAACTTTTTATTTTTTATTTAACTTTTTAAATTTAAACTATCCTCATACTAATTATTCAAAACTTTCAAACAGTATTTATAATTTTTTACAATTATCTATGGCATCATAAGTGTTTCATCTGTTATTACACGATTCTTTTTCAAAAAGTTTATAAATGTCTCTTTTTGACTATCATACAACGGAACAATGTCTTTTATATTTACAAATGGTTCAAAACCGTCTTTTCCTTGTGCAATATAATCATTTGTTACAACTGTATAAAATTTTTCATCTTCAATATTTTTGATTTTTGAATACACTTGAAGATATCTTCTGCCATTTATTTCGCCTAATTTTAGAAGTTCTTTTAGATATTTCCCTTTAAGTTTTCCACTTATAACCTTATTATCAAACGGTAAAATCTCCATAGCATCAACAAGTGTAATATTACCTGTTAAATTTTTATTTATACGAATTGAACCGGAATTTACCATTACAATATCATAAGGATTTTCGTACACCATTGACTTTAAAACCAATCTGCCTAAATTTGTTTGATTACTTTCTATTTGTTGTTGTTCCCCTATCAGGGTAATATTTGTACTGCTTAATATGGTTTGTTTTAATTTTTCAATAATTTTGTCTGCTTTTTTTAATTTTTTTTCTACTTTTTTATCTGTTTGAATTTGTTTGTCTATCAATACATTAGCATATTTATTAATTTCATTTTTTTCTCCAAATCTGGTATTTAAATTATATTCAACATTACTTACATAAACACCAAATTCACCGGATGTTATTATTTCAACTCCATTTGTAGGAATAGGTTTCCCAAATAAAAGATGGTTATGGCCTCCAAGTATTATATCTATTTTGGGATTAGCCATTGCAATTTGTTTATCTATTTCATATCCACAATGAGAAAGTACAATAATTGCATCTACAGTATTATTTTCAGCAATAATATTTCGTACTATACTTACAGGTTCATAAATTGTTGCACCTCCTGAATTTGAAAGATTTTTTAACGATGGGGTTGTTACACCTATTATTAAAATTTTTCTTCCTTGAATTTCTTTTATAATATATGGTTTTACAAGTTTTTGAAGTTCTTTATCACTAAATTCAATATTTGCAGATAAAAATTGTGTTTTTGATTTTTTTATTAACAATTTTAAATCATTAATTCCTCTATCAAATTCATGATTTCCAAGAGCTATAGCATCATATCTTAAAATTCTTAAAATATCTGCAGACAATTTTCCTTTAAACATTTGATAATAAATTGAACCTTGGAAAAAATCTCCAGAATCTAAAACAAGAGTATTTTTATTTTCTTTTCTTATCTTTTTATAGTAATAAGAATGTCTGGAAGCACCACCTACATTGGACATTTGATGATAATCAATCGGTTCAAGTCTTCCATGAATATCGCTTGTATGCAATATCGTTATATCTACTGCGTATACAGGTATTGCTACTACTAACAATACTAAAATTAATAAAAATTTCTTCATTATATACTTCTTCCTATATTAATATTTTAACAACAACTTTTTTAACTTGTGATTTGTTAATATCGCTAATACAAGGTTTATGACCATCTTGAGGATAGAATATTGTAAAATAACCTTCTTTTATTTTTATAAAACTTCCTGCCCCATTAAAAAACATAACATCTTTTTCTTCATCATATTCAATACATTGTTCTAAATTTTCAATATTATTCACTTCTATTTGTTCAAAACCCTTTATTATATATTGAATATCAATATATTTTTTATGCGATTCAAATAATCCACTTTCTTTTGTTGTGTATTCTTGAATATTTGCAAAAATTTTTGTTCCGTCAATTTCATATTTTCCGTTATCAAAAACTTTTAAATCATTATTTAGTATAAAATCAAATCCTTTCTTTAATCTTTCATCAAAATTTTCATATATACCTGCATTTTTAATACTGTCAAAAATCATATAATTGTATCCTCATTCGTTTGTTTTATGTCATTATATCACAAATATTACCCCCTAATGACGGGATAAAAACCGGACTGGAGGAAATATTTTATGCGGACTTTTTTAAAGTCCGCTTTCTTCATTCTTATTTTATTTTTATTTCCTTTATTTTTACATCATTCCTTTTTTCTTTTAATCT